>CEQE01144519.1_pt1 | contig 22735 bp, 18 predicted proteins | sample 356201 | NCBI WGS metagenome assembly CEQE01 (sample SAMEA2619970, study PRJEB7988) | marine metagenome | biome: marine biome (ENVO:00000447); feature: mesopelagic zone (ENVO:00000213) & marine oxygen minimum zone (ENVO:01000065); material: "saline water (ENVO:00002010), including plankton...
CAATGCTGCAAGGCTCCAATACCCGGCGGCTGAAACACTCATTGGCATGATACACGAGCTAGGACTCCGTTCTGAGAAAGGTAAGCCTGATTACCCAAACGCGATCTTCTGGTACAAGCTCGCTTCTGCCAGAGGCTATCCCGAGGCGCAACAAAAGATGGGTTTTCTGTACGAAAAGGGTCTGGGATTTAAGCGAGCCGACAGCAAGGCTGTGGAGTGGTATCACAAAGCTGCCAGCCAGGGATACGCGCCTGCTCAGGTCGACCTGGGTTTGATGTTCACCGCAGGCCGAGGCGTCAAGCGTAACTACGCAACCGCAATTGAGTGGTTCACCAAGGCCGCCAATTCCGGCTATGCATCGGGGCAGTTCTACATGGGCGATATGTTCGAAAAAGGTAGAGGGCTCAAACGCAACAGGACAACCGCTGTAAGCTGGTACAGAAAAGCGGCTGACCAGGGACATCTGGAAGCAGGCACCCGAGTAAAACGACTCGTTAGATAGCCGCGTCTACGAACGCGCTGTTGTCTCTGCTGGAATAGTTGTCTCTACTGGGTAAGATCCGACAGATTCTTCTTGGCCGCTTCGCTTCCCTGTTCGGCGGCTTTACCGTACCAGAATATCGCTTTGGTTACGTCCTTCGGTATACCCAGGCCGAGCTGATATAACCGACCCAGATTGTTTTGCGAAGCTACTTTGCCCTGCTCAGCCGCCTTGGTGTACCACCAGGCCGCTTCGGTGATATCTTTCACCAGTCCGCGGCCATTCTCGTACATGAAGCCGAGTGTATCCTGGGCATCCGGGTCGCCCTGGATCGCTGCCTTGCGATACCAGAATGCCGCTTCGGTTAAGTCCTGCGGGATGCCATCGCCGCCCTGATACATAAGCCCAAGATTGAGTTGAGCCTGTATATCCCCCTTCTCTGCCGCTTTGCGATACCAGAATATTGCCTGCTGTTTGTCGACCCCCACCTGCTGTCCGGTCTCATACATATACGCAAGGGAAGCCTGTGCTCGAACATTACCCCCCTCCGCCGCAGCGATGTACTGTTTGATGTAATCGCTGACTTCCGCTTTCTTAGTGGCACTGGTGTCAGTTTCCAATAGCGCAATATTCTCCTCTGCTGGTGGGGATTGCGGTGGCGGGCTCACTCCCTCCCGGCCCGCGTCTCTACCTGCCCGGCTGACAACCGGAGTCGGTTCTTCCACGACCTTTGCCACTTTGGTTTCCACCGGCGCCTGTGTGCTGATCTCGGCTGCTGCAGGCGGCTCCACTTTCTTCGTGCCATCCGCCACATTCCCCGATCTTTCGGCCCCGCTGGCGGCCGCTGAAGACGGTGTGGTCGAGTCTCCCGCTGTAGTGGCGGGCATCGATCTGGATTGCGCCGGTGCTCGGGCAACTTGCTGCGGATCCGGGGCTTTTCTTGTATCACTGAGGAGATCACTATCAGTGGACGTCTGTCTGGCATTAGTGGCGGGTTGTCTGGCATTAGTGTCGGGTTGTCTGGCATTAGTGACGGGTTGTCTGGCATTAGTGGCGGGTTGGCTGGCATCAGTTGCGGGCTGTCTGGCATTAGTGGCCGGCAGTCTGGCATCAGTGGTCTCTTGGCTGGCATCAGTGGGCGGTTGGCTGGCATCAGTGGGCGGTTGGCTGGCAATGGTTACGAGCTCGACTCGTTCGGTTTGACTGGTCGACTGGCGGGCTCGCCCAGGCGACTCGTTAGGCTCGCCAGCCGGCTGATTCTGGCTGCTGGGACGAGCTGCGTTGGCACCACCTGGGCCCCTACTGCTGGTCTGCACTCTGGGAGCTGCCTGCTGCTGTGCTGACTCAGTGCTGGCCTTCTCGGCGGGGGTCAAGAGATCATCCACAAATGAAGACAAACGCTGATCGGTGCTTGCCGGCTGCGTCGGTGCGTCCACCGGGTCCTGCGGTTGCGTAGATTCGGGCTGCTCAGCTGCCGGTTCATCAGGCTGTGATTCGCTGACCGCGACTTCAGGAACAGGAAGGGGCTCCACCGCCACTTCGGAATCCACTCTGGCGGTTTCCTTCAGCAGGGGTGAATAGACAAATCCCAATTCCAATCCGTCCCTGGCCACCTTGTACCACTTGCCTCCTTTTGTTTCTGTCTCACCGATCGCCCAGACCAACGCGCCTTTCTCCAATTGCGCTACCTTGTCGGCCGTGGGAAACGGATTCTCCCTGACGTTGGCACGCTTGGCTGCTTCAAAATCCTGATCCAGAAAAGCGACTTCAAACTTCTCTCGCGCCTGTGCTTCCCGTCTCGCGTCCTGCAACTTCTTCTGCAACTCCGTCTTGCGGACCATCGCCAAAGCGGCAAAGGTGCCTTCAGGATACTGTTTCAAATAGGCGTCGAACTGTCCGATACTGTCGCTGTTCTGAATTGAGTTCCAGAACGTGATCTCTGCTGACGCCTGGGCTGGAGCCGGCTTCGGTGCTAACTCCAGAGCGCCGGCACCAGCCGCTCCTTCCGGCAGCACAAAGACGAAATCACCGCGGTCATAGTCCTTGTCTCTGAGCTTGCCGTAGCGGGGTGTTTGCAGCGACTGGGTCAGATTGGTGACGCGATCACCCAGAAACATACCCAATTCGCTGGCAGTTACGTAGCCATCACCATTGGCGTCGGATCGTTCTTCTCCCCTGACCGCACGAATAAACAGTTCCCTAAAGCTGCCGTCATCGGAAACCGTCTGATCTGCATCACCCGAGGTAAGGAACTGTCTAACCGGCAGGGTGGTGGCCCGGGTGATAGCCGACGGAGGCATGGCCCTCTGACTGGAAAACACCGAACCCGCAAAACAGGAGTCAAACACCGCATAGGCGTGCTTTGAGAGCGCCTGTCGCATATACGTGCCGAAGTCTCGCAGTGCGAGCGCCGAGAACTTAAACTCCGCCCCCTTACTGGGAACCGGCGCATCCACCGGCACCAGATAGCCTTCACCATCCAGTGTTTGGCCATGGCCCGCATACCAGACAAACAACCGAGCCGCGGCATCGTTGCCCTTGAGAATGAAGAAGCGTTTGAATACCTCGTTGAGCTGGGTCGAATCGAGGTCTCTGTGCAGCTCGACATCAAAGCCCTTCTCCTGCAGCTCATTGGCCACCAATTCTGCATCTTTGATGGCATTGGTCAGCTTCGGCCAACCGTTGTTATAGCCGTCATTGCCTATCACCAAGGCAAAGCTCTTCTCATACAGCGTTACCGATTCCGCCACCGGTGCGTTCACGTTTTCCGCCGCCCTGAGATTGACCGATATCCCCCTGCTTCCCGCCGCGTTCACCTCGTTCGGCAACAGGCAGATCGTCGTTAGAAAGGTCGTTAGCAGAATGGGGGATAACAGTTTTGACATGTCCTCGCTCTTCATCTTATTGTTCCGAGTAGGGGGCCTTTACAGCTTCGAAAAACTACTTATAGGCCATATAAATCAATAACTTGTGGCGTATAAGTAGAATCCACATCACCTCTGCGTTGACCCTCCCATGAAAGCCATACCCATTATACAGAATTGGTGATAGGCTTATCCCATTCCCGATCACAAAATCCACGAAACACGGCCACAGAGTCCAAAAGACAGAGGTAATAACCGTGCAGTTTTCCAGACTATTCGGACTGATCCTCCTGGTCGCCGTCAGCCTGACGGGCTACGGCGCAGATGCCGAGCAACAGAACCTGAGTGGACAGGGCAGTCAGGCGCTTGCTGCCGGAGATTATGTTGGCGCCGTAACCAGTTTTAGTCAAGCGATTGCAGCCGATAAGAGAGCCGTTGACGCATATGTGGGGATTGCCAGAGCTTACTGGCACCAGGGGCTGGCGGCAGAGGGCGATCAGGCGGTCAAGAAGGGCCTGCGCTACGCCAGGAGAATCAGTCGTGTGTTGGAACTGCACGCTCTTGGCATTCGTCTTGGGTCCCTGCTGGATGATCCCAAGGGAATCAGGAAAGCGCGAGGCTATTACAACAGAGGAAGACAGGTCAAATACAGTGATACACACGCTGAATTGCACCTGGCTATGGCATTGGCCTGGATCAAGGCACAGAGGTTGGATCGCGCTGAACCACTGCTGCAAAAGGCACTGGCGTTGGACAGTGACTGGTCCGAGGATGCAGACAGGGCCTACCGAAGGCTGCAGATGATCGAACGCGCTTCTGCAGGTAGCGCGAACGACGTCAAACTGGCCTACCAAGCGTCGGTCTCAAGAGCAGAGATCACATCGCTGCTGATCAACCAGATCCAGCTTGCTGAGATTCTGGAGAGAGACGTAGGTACCGTCAGTCAGGGAGAAACGTCGGATCAGCAGTTGACCGATTACCATGACCATCCCAATCGCGACGATATATTGACCGTTCACCGCCTCGGCCTGCGCAGCCTGAAGATTAGGAACGGCAGATTTGCACCGGACAAACCGGTCACGCGACTGGATCTGGCGCTGATCATCGAAGATATCCTCTTCCTGAAAGACGGCATCAGCAGAACCCAGTTCATCGGCAACCCATCTCCGTTCTCCGATCTCAAGACCAGCAATACAGGTTTCAATGCCGTGATGACCGCCGTCACGCGCGGCCTCATCGAAGGGCGGGATGACGGGCAGATTCAACCCGCAGCTCAAGTATCCGGAGCAGAAACGGTGCTGGTGCTGCGCCGCTTCAAGAAGATGTTGAAATAAATCCATGGGCTGACATAGAAATCAAGGGGGCAACTGATGTTGTGTAGATCTATGAGAGTCGTGCTGCTGATCATCTGCGCGGTCACGATGAATGCGGTGGTGGCAGAAGACAGCCCGCTGGTGGGGGGCATACTCGAGGCAACCGGATTTGGCACGGTATCGATGGAACGCGTTAATTCAAAGGCCCAGGCAAAGATGATGGCTCGCCGGGCCGCCAAGGTGGATGCCCAAAGGAATCTGCTGGAAATGCTGGAAGGGGTGCGCATCACTTCCGGTACCACCGTCAAGGACTTTCAATTGGAGAGCGATCTGATCGCCAATCGAGTCAAGGGGATGCTGAGGGGTGCATTTGTTACCAAAGAATCGATACAGGAAGAGGAAGGTACATTCGTGGCGGAGATTGAAATGGCCGTCTGCCTCAACAGTAAAGCGCTCTCCTGTAAGTCGCAAACGACCCTGACCCAGATCGTCCACAGCACGCTTCAGCAGACTCCGGAAGCCGATAAGTACCAACCGGCGCCGCAACAAGCTACCACACCACCGGCGGAACAAGCGTCTGCAAGTCAGCCGGAAACAGTTGCGGCAGCCCAACCCCAAGGTGCCGCAGCAGTTCAACCTGAGGTGCCCGTCAGCACCTACACCGGCCTGATCATAGACGTATCCAAGCAGCAGTTTTCGCCCTATCTCGACGTTCGCGTAAAGACTTCCGCCGGCAAGGAACTCTACGGCCCGGGTAACTTCGATCCCGAACAAGGCGGCGACTGGCTCCACTGGGCCAGGAATGTGGATTCTGCAAAATCGATGCAGGATGTTATCGGCACATCGCCTTTGGTGGTGGCCGCAACCAATGCTGCCGAATCAGACATCATCGTTTCCGACGACGATGCAGTGGATATCTTCAAAGCCAACGTGGAGAACGGGGATTTTCTCAAACAGGGTAAAGTGATCTTCGTAGTCCAATAGAATCGCTCAAGACTCCCATATTCATCAAACGGTTGCGATGATGTCAGCTTCCAGTCTCTTTCGCCTTCTCGCTGTCACACTCTCTGTAACGATCGCCCTTGTCAGCCCAAATCTGATCGCTGAAGATGAAGAGGATGCGTTCGATGCGCTGGATCGCTTGTTGGATGAAAACTTCGAGGAGATAGACAGGACGCTGGAGGAGCAATTCCAACTGCTCGATCAGGCCATGGAAGAAGCTTATCAGAGATTCTCCGAGGAGATTGAGGCAGAGTGGGGAGAGGACGAGGTCAAGCTGCCCAGCAAGAAGGAGTGGGTGGATTACAGTGACGATATGAAGACCAGGCGGCGAATCGACTTTGAAGCCGGAGTTGTCAAACTGGAGCGACTGGTTGATCTCGGTGATGCGGCCGACAGCATCATCACGGATATGCAGAACGCTGCCAACTCACTGAAGACGGATACGCTGAACGATCTGGCAAACAAGGATCAAGCGGTGGAGTACGCTCGTGAATCTCTCACCGAAGAAGGTATTGACCTAAGCGCACCACCCATTCAAACAGCGCAATCACCAGTACTGGACGGAATAGACCAGTCGATTCCCAATCCCGCAGACATAGGCGCCATGGTTAACCAGGCACTGACATCGTCCGCTCAGTCAACAGCGGGGCAACCAGCTAACAGTGCGGCCACAGTAACGCCGTTAGCCAACAACAAAGCGAAAGTTGTTGTAGAGATCCCGCTTGCCGGGAATTACCAGCAGCGACTGACGGACCGCTACGAGTCCTCTGTGATCGCGGAAGCGCAGAAACAGAAGATCCCTCCCTCCCTCCTCTTCGCAGTGATGGAGACCGAGTCCAGTTTCAATCCCAGAGCGACTTCAGCCGTGCCCGCTTACGGTTTGATGCAACTGGTACCCCGCTCCGGTGCAATGGATGCCTACAATTACGTATACGGTGAAAAGACCTTGCTGGATCCGGAATACCTTTATCAACCGGGCAACAACGTCGAATTGGGCTCGGCCTACCTCAACCTTCTGCTGAGCAGATATCTTCGGGCAGTGGAAGATCCTGTAAGCAGAAAATACTGTGCAATCGCCGCATACAATACCGGTGCCGGAAATGTAGCCAGGGCATTTACCGGTAAGAGAAATGTGAGTGAAGCCGCCAAACTGATCAACAGCATGAACTCGGACGAGGTCTATAACCACCTGAAAGCCAATCTGCCCTATGATGAAACGCGCCGCTACATCGAGAAGGTCAGAAAGGCGCAGAAAAAGTATGCCGCATTCGATGACACCCACCTGATCTAGGGCCTTAAGACGAGTATAATTCCACTAACAGTTATCAATTATGAGCGTGCAATAATGGACAAGCACAATTTCATGCTATCGCTGTTACTCCTTCTGCTCGGTATACCGGCGGCACTTGCCGATGATGTGATCAGGGAGACAGCCGGCGGCAGCATCAACTGGTCAGAAGGCGTCGTCTATGCCAACGGCTTCGGCACCGCCAAACCTGAACTCAACGCAGCCCAGCGACGTCTTCTTTCCCGTCGTGCCGCCATCGTCGATGGTCAACGCAACCTGTTGGAAATGACCAAAGGTGTTCGCTTGACGTCAGCAACCAAGGTGGTGGATGCCATGGTGAAGGACAGTGTCATCGCGACAAGGGTCGAAGGGGTCGTTAAGGGGGCTGTCTCTATCAAGGCGAAGGAAGTTTACCAGAACGACATATTCAGCGTGACTCTGGCCATGCCGATGGCCGGCAAGTTTCTGCGGGCTGTCTGGCAGAAGGACTCCGAAGCTCAACTCAACGCTGCCAATATGCGATGGCATCTTGATATCAATCAATTCGTTGCAGCCGGTTCCTCCCTGCTGGACAATCTTCACTTCTTCCCAACGGCGTTAGCGCAGGAGGCCTTTGTACTTGAGGACGACGATGAAGTCAAAACAACTAAACGTCTGTTGCAGTGGTTGAACAGTACGGGCACGCAGTCGGTAAAGCAGCATCTCGAACAGGCGATCATTCAGTATGAAACCAACAGTGTGTTTTCCGGTTTGCTGGTAGATGCAAGTACAGTCGGTGGGTTCGAACTCGCCACCATTCCCAAACTACGTAACGAGGATGGTGAAGTGATCTATCCCAGCGAAAGCACCTCTTACGACGATATCGTCAACAAACGCGGCGTGAGTTACGACTTTGACCTGGAGGATGCGATTCGCAACAAGAGAGTGGCCACAACACCCTTTATCATCAATGCCAGATCAACATACAAAAGCCTCGCTTCCGATCTCGTAATCACCAACGAAGATGCGGAGAGGATTAGGCAAAGTACCGGAACCAGAGATGCGATGAATAAAGCGGGAGTGTTGATCGTCGTTGCCATTTAGAAATGATCCCGCAAATCTGTGAACAAACAATGATCAACAAAGGACCTAACAGATTCTTCAATTGTCCAATTGGACTTCTCATTTGCAGCATATCCCTGTGGCTCACGCTACCCACAAGCGCGGCGGAGGAACCTGACTTTGATAGATACCTGCGTAGCACGAAGATCGTCGTCGTCCAGTCGCAGAAGTATCTGGATGCGGGCGAGTATGACAACGCGCTGAAACTTCTTGACCTCGGCATAGCCAAGGACGAGAAGAGTGACCTCCTTTACGCCCTGAAAGGGGAAACCCTCTACAAGACCAATAAACTGGAAGACGCGGAAACCGCACTCAGGCAAGCACTGCAACTCAACCCTCTCAATCAGGTCGCGAAGAGATACATCGAGGAGATCAGAACGACCGAGCAGGCTCAGGTCAGCACTGAGTTTCAAGAATGGATGGGCATCTTCAGAGACAAGGTGGGTGATTTCATCGTGACCTTTCTCGCCTTCGGATCAGCTTTTCTGGCCGGGTCAGCCATGCAACCCATCAAGCTGAAACTAAACCTTTACAATGCGCGCAGGTTGTTCGACCAGGGCAACTACGATGAATTCCTCGACTTGACCGAAGGATTACTGGATGAGGAGAAGTTTGCACCGCTGCGCAGCAACTTTCGCTTTCTGCTCAGACAAAAGAACTTCGAGGACGCCCAGTTCATACTCAACAAACACGTCAACACACCCGAACGGCTGCCTACCCTGCTGCGCATCCTGGAGAGGGAACATGAGAAGCTTGAACAAGCCACTTAGTGCCCTCGTGTTGACGCTGTTGGCTGCCTGTGCATCCGCACCGGCTCCTCAGCCGGGCATTCTCACCGACATCGATCCGATCGAACAAGTTGCCATCGACGCCCTCAAGCTCAACCTGGCGGAAGAGGCGCGCACGGGCCTGGATGCTGCTCTCGTCAAATATCAGATGCTGGATGACCTGGAGGGGCAGTGGCGCATTCACCTTATCAATACCAAGCTGGCAAACGGTAATGGTGATCACACAGCGGCCAATGCGGAAGTAGACCGCCTGGATGAGTTGGCAAAGCTGATCAACACCGATTTCGTGCATTACCACACCGACATCCTGTTGGGACAGATCAAACAGGAGACGCGTCATTTTCAGTCGGCCCTCGGCGTGGCCGCCACGCCCCTGCAGCAGGCTGTTGCCCTGACTTATCTGGATCGAGTCGACGAAGCCGTGGCGATGATCGACAGCAGTGAGGTGGATCATCCCACCGACCGCGCATTCATCCTGTTCCGTTATGCCCTCAGCACGGGGGACGAGGCGGATCTGCAACGAGCCTTGGCAGTATACAAGCTGGCGGAAGACTCGAGGGGCGTAGCCGATACACTGGTGCTTCTGTCGCGTCGCTCCAGACAAAACAACGATCTGCGCAGCGCGCAAATCTACGGCAGGAGAGCGATCCGAGTGCTGAGCTCCATGGGAGACTTGAGACGCGCGGATATCATCGAAGCTTGGTTGGCGGAACTGTGAGCAGCGTCCAGGAGGAGCCGCAGGGACTGCTTGGCATCATCGATTCCATAGGCCGTTTCCCCAGAGAAGCCTTCGCCACATGGTGGGATATCATCGGCATGATCTCCATCGCCTTGGGCGCCAGCAAAGATATCTTCAAGCCGACCCAGCGTTCCATCTTCATGGAGCTCTTCAAGGATCAGCTGTATGAGACGGGAGTTCGCGCCGTTTATATCAACGGCATGATCGCCATCTTTATCGGCGCCCTGATGATGGCCAGGCTGTTTTCCTACTTTCCCAAACAGGTGCTGTCCACCCAGTATGCGTACCTTTTCGTGGTCGTGGTGGTGAGGGAACTCGGGCCGCTCATATCCGGGATCATACTGATTGCCAGATCGGCCACGGCGGTGACCTCGAAGATCGGCAATCTGCGCGTACGCAGGGAGTTTCAGGTTCTGCACGGAATGGGGATCAACCCGGTATTCCTGTACCTGGTTCCGGTCTTCTTTGCCTTTCCCATCTCCCTGTGTTTGATGCTCATCTACTTTGATTTTATCTGTATTCTGTCAGCTTACGCGGTCATCTGGTATTCGGACCCCGGCGTCGCATTCCTACCGTTCCTTAGCAGCATTCTGGAACAGATCAGTCTGAATGAAATAGGCATCAATGCCGTTAAGGCAATCCTGGGAGGAATGCTGATCGGGGTGATCTCGATTCACTTCGGTGCCCAAGCCACTGAGAGTTTCGAAGATATCTCGGAAGCGATATCCAACTCGACCACCACCCAACTGATGGCGTTCTTCCTGCTGAATGTCGTCCTGTCCCTGCTTGCGTACACCCAATGACGCTGTCGATTAGCAATCTCACCATCGAGTATCCGGAGGCATCGGTCTTCGTGGATGTCAATTTGCAGATCGAGCCACACGAATTGGTGGCGGTCAGATCCGAAGTGCTGGATGGCGGCACCAGTTTGCTGAAGGGAATCGCCGGTTTTCTGAACGGGGTACAGGGAAAGGTGCTGCTGCAAGGAATCGACCTGCTGGACAACCCACCCACGGACGTGATCTACCGGATCGGCTATGTTTACGAAGCGCTCGGATTGGTCAGCCTGTTCAACGTACGGGAGAATATTGCACTGCCCTTGCTGTTCCACTCCAGCTTGTCGGAATCGGAAATCGAAGCGCGAGTCGATGCTGTCGGTGAACGCTTCGGACTGAACGAATCGATCTACCATCTGAAACCGCACCAACTCAATGACGTGCAGACACGCCTTGTGAACATGGCCCGTGCGTTGGTTGTCAGGCCCAAGCTGTTGCTTGTGGACGAGCTGGAGGGTGGGATGTCAGACGACTATTTAAGAGATACAATTGACGCCATCAGGGAACACCAGCAGCAATACCCGATGCCGGTCATTATGACCACGATGAGTGATGAGATCTTCGATCGGGCAGATCGCGTATACCGGATAGCAGATCGAAACTTAGTCCAGGGAGCCGCATGAAGACCACCGCATACCGCCCGTTCGAAGTGGGCAATAAGGACCGTGTAGTTGGATTTTTCGTTATCGTGGCCGTGCTGCTGTTCCTGATCGGCTTCCTGCTCCCGACGATTTCCCGGATTGGCGCGGACGAAGGAATCCCCTACCACACCACCTTGGACCAGACGTACGGAATCGCCGTGGATGCGCTGGTCTCTCTCAGAGGCGTGCCAATCGGTACGGTCACCGATGTCAGGATCACGAACGAAGGCATGGTGAGGGTAGATATCTCCCTGTCGAGGGATTATGAGCCTTTCTATACCCAAAAGAGCAGCCTCAGCCTCGACACCGCCCTAGGCGTCAGCACCATCCTCACCGGCAGCGGGCTGGTTCTGGAACCGGGAAAGCAGAGCAACGGGCCGCTGGCACCGGGGTCCTTTATCAGCATGGAAGCACCGCAGGGGATCGGCTCGATTCTGGAAGAGTTGGATCTGGTGCAACTGATGGACCAGGTTACCGCTATCATCGATTCGGTCGAGGAGGTCACTGCCGGATTGGCTGAAAACCAATCGAAGATCTACACCAGCCTCGACAATCTGCAGGAAGTCACTGCCAACGTGGCGAAAGTCACGCAGGAGTTGCCGGTAATGGTGGCGTCCGTTGAAAAGAGTCTGGCCGAACTGGAGAACGGTCTGCAGAGCGTCAATCAACTGGTGGCGCACACCGATGCTGATCTGCAAGCGACGCTTAAGAACGCGGTTGACCTGACCGAGCAGGCCACCAAGACACTGGTAGAAGCCGAATCGCTGTTCGAGGCCACCACGCCGGTGATGGATCAGTTGCCCAGCTTCCTCATCACCACCGACGTTGCGCTGCAGAGCTTTACGGAACTGAGCGATCAACTGGCCACATCCTGGCTGCTGGGCGGCACCGCTGAAGCCCCAACAGGATTCAAAGGACCAACCAGCCATCCTCACGATGACTCCCTGTATGAGTCCAAGGACACCCGCAAAGTCAGTATTGAATAGCAATGGAGAACGGCATGATCAATAAAATCGCCCCCTTACCGGCTGTCTTGGTGATCGCCATCCTGACCGGGTGTGCTGTTTCTACTGACAAGGGCATCACCATTACCCCGCCCTTGACGACCGGCAAGATCGTTACCGAAGCCGGTGTGGAAGTCGAGCTGCCGAAATCGGTCGCCATGTTGCCGTTTGCCAATATGACGGAGAGCCAGTTCGCCTTCACGGCCGTGCGCCGCACCATGTTCAACCACTTCTCCTCCAAGAACTACCGCATGATCCACTGGCAGGATGTCGACAGTCGCCTGCAATTGGGCGGATATGAAGACGCAACCGCACTCGAGGGGGTCGCTGCGCAGGAGATCATGAACCTGCTCGGCGTCGATGGACTGATCTACGGCAACATTACCCATTACAACAAGACGTTTGCCGGAATCTACTCCCAGATCTCAGTAGGCGTCGAACTCAAGTTCATCAATCGAAACGCAGAGACCGTGTGGGAAGTTAAAGATGTGCAGCGCAGCCATGCCGGCGGCATCTCAACATCGCCGGTGGGTCTGCTGATGAATGCCCTGGCATCAGCCAAGCATCTTCGCGGGGACATCAACCTGTTTCGCACGGCCGACAATCTCGGCAGGGATCTGGCCAAGGAGATGCCGGAGCCCCCTGCCCTGTCGCAACGGATCAAACCCAAGATCCTGCAGGTTGTGCACTCCGGGGTCGGCAAGTACCTCAAGTATGGTGACACGCTGGAGATTGCCCTCGAAGGTGATCCCAAGCTGACCGCTGCTGCACGTATCGAGGGGGTCGGGGTAGTGGATCTGGCAGAACTGGAACCCGGGCAGTACAGCGGCAAGTTGGTGATCGATCGGAAACATCAGGTTGAAGATCTGGTGGTGACCGGTCTGCTGCAGGACCAGTTTGGCCAATCCGTCAGTTGGATATCGCCCTACGGGCTCCTCAATATCGATAATCAACCGCCCGCTGCCGCCAGCAATCTGGCATCCGATGCCAAAGACGGCGCAGTGCAACTGTCCTGGCGCGGGCCTGCGGACCAAGACGTGGCCGAATATAACGTTGCTTTTTCAAAGACCGAGAGAGGCGCCGACGAGGGTAGCTTCACATCTGAGAACGCCTCTTACCTCATCCCGAACCTCAGAAACTTCGAGATGGTCTACGTGTCGATTACGGCTGTAGATAGAGCAGGTAACATCAGTGCGCCGGCGACGATGGCCACTATGGCTGCACCGGATCCGCGCTTCGGCCGAGCTGGAGATCTCGCAAGTGTATTCCCCGCCGCGATATCGGGGCTCAATCGGCTTACCCAGTCCGGCAGCCCCTATTATCTCAGGAGCAACAGTCGCATCGCGGCCGATGGCGTGTTACTGGTATCCCCAGGTGTTGAGATCATCGTTAGCCCCAAAGTGCGCCTGTCAGTGCTCGGCGAGCTACAGATGTACGGTGACTCTGACAATCTAATCAAGGTGATCGATGAGAACAATCAGGGCTTCGAGAGATTTCTGGTATTACAGTCCCGGCAGCCTGTCCAGGTGCAGGGGCTGGAGATTAGTGGCGGCGGCATCCCCATCGAAATAGTCACCGGACAGCCACTCATCAGCGACAGCCGCATCATCGACAGTGAGTTCAATGCCCTCGCTATATCCGGCACCGCGAGGCCGATCATCCGTAACTGTGAGATCTCGGGAGCAAAGTTCTCAGGCGTGCTCATATCGGGACAGGCTCAGCCTACCTTTACGAACAACCGATTTGTCAACAACCAGCCGTTTCACATACAGAACGGTTCCACTTATCAGATTGATGCCAAACAGAATCAATGGGAACCGGAGGCCTCTCCCATGTCGATTTTGGGTGACGTCAGCTATTAGGGAGCGACGACCATGCGAGTGCTTAGATATATCTTACCGTTCCTGCTGACGACTCCATGCTTTGCTGACGACTTTGTAGAGTGGGTAGGAGCCAATAGCGGCGTGAACTGGAGCAGCGGGCAGATCCAGGCGGAAGGCGCCGGCGTTGGGCCTGACAACAGGCCCGCCCACATCGCCAAATTGATGGCCTGCCGCGCGGCAGTGGTGGACGCACAGCGCAATCTGCTGGAATCCGTCCAGGGCGTGCGGGTGCAGGGCTCAACAGTCGTAAAGAACATGATGGTGGAGAGTGATGTAATCAAGACCAGCGTGGATGGCCTGCTGCAAGGGGCACGGGTGGTCAGCAGAGAGCCCGCAGAAGATGGCAGTTGTCTAGTTAACATGACCGCTCCTTTGGGCGGCGGATTCGCCAGCAGCGTATACGGGGAAGTATTCCAGGCAGAGCAGGTTGCCTTATCCATTGATTCTGTGCCCGCAGGCACCCTGTCCGATCTGTTCATACGGCTCGCCGGCACGGGTCTTGACTGGTTGATACCCGCTGCTCACGCAGCCGAGTCGAGCGCAACTAAACCTGAGTGGATGCAAGCCATTGACAAACTGTCGGCTCGAATCGATATCCTGGAAAACTTGTTGACCACCCATCCCGCGGTGGTGGAAGCAACGGATACGGGGCCCACAGGTCTCGTGTTGGATGCCAGAGGCAGCAATTTCATTCCCTCCATGTCACCCAAGATCCGGCAACTTCGTGGCGGAATCATCTACCCCAACAAAGCACACCAATCGAAATTGCGGGACCGTGGACAACTGGTTTCACTGTTTACCCGTGTCGTTGATACGGCCAAACGACATCCAAAGGTTGGTGACCGCCCGGTCGTCATGAAGGCCCTTCGAACATGGGGCAAGACTCGCACGGAAATCGTGCTCGGCACCGATTCATCGAAAAAACTGGTAGCCTTGATCGGCAAGGGTTTCCTCGACGACACTGCAGTAATCATCGTACTTTGATTAAAGGGGGCGCCATGCAACCGAGAATAGTCACCATCATCAGCATCATGATTGCCTCTCTGCTCAGCATGCCGCCGGCTTTCGCTGCTCCCTCTTCAATTACTGAGGCGGAGGGTTACTCCTGCATGGGGGTCGACAAGTCGCGCAAGCAAACGGAAACTGCAGCGTTGCAGGATGCCAAGCGCAATGCCGTCGAGTTTTCCAAGACCCATATAGAAAGCGAAAGCATGATCGAGAACTTTGAGCTCAAGAAGGACCTGGTTCAGGCGTTCTCGAAAGCCAACGTGAAGATCATCATGATCCTGGAAAAGGTCTGGCAGGACCCGAAGGATGGCGACTGCTATACCATCCGAATCCAGGCTGAAGTGGTACCCGAGGCGGGTGAGATGAGTCGCGTCGCCGCTGCCAATCAGACGATCGACGATCCCACTGCGCCCCTTACCGTAAAGGTCTGGACTAACAAAGAAAAGTACAGTGACGGCGAACTGATGAAGGTGTATGTAAAGGGCAACAAGCCGTTCTACGGTCGACTGATCTACCTGGACGCAAATAGCACCCCTTTGCAGCTTCTGCCCAATCCCTACCGGCAGGACAATTACTTCCAGGGCGGTGTCATTTATGAAGTGCCGCAGGGCAACGACAAGTTCGATCTCACCGTACAGCCCCCTTATGGAACCGAAAGGCTAACCCTATACGGCAGTACTTCGCCGCTGGGTGAAATCGAGAAGACTGATGTCGGCCCCGTCTTTCACGTGCAAGAGACGCCAGTGAAGATCGCAGCCAAAACCAGGGGCATTGCGATTACTGTGGCCAAACCCGGTGACAAGAAGAAAAAGCAGCAGGTATCCGAATTCGACGAAATCAGCGTCAGCATAACAACCGAGAGTTAAGCAGAGCGGACTCTCGATACGGGAGAACTCGCTGTCACACGTCCGGATGGACAGTGTGGTAATAATTGATCTGCAGCCCGGAGGCGATCACCTGCCTCTCCTCATAGTCGCGCACCAACTCAGGGGAAGCTGACTTATAGGCATTGGACGTCAACAGTGTCTCACCACCGTCGGCGGTATCTTCACCCAGCTTGGAAGCGAGATTCATCTCATCACCGAACAGACCCTCCAGAGTTTCCGAATAGAGCAATCGGCCGTAACCGATCCCCACACAGATTCTGAACGGTTCCTTATCGGTCAACATCAAGTTGTTGCTGTATACCGCATCATGGGCAGCGCCGGCAGCAGCTATGGCGTCGTCTGAGTTTGTAAACGTTGCGAAGATGTTGTCCGCCTCAAAGTGGAAGTCGAGACAGCCGTGCTCTTTGAGTACCGGCTGCACCATGTTTCTCATCAGCACCAGGCGGGAGAGAAAGTGGATGATACCGAGTTGTTCCGACACCCGGGAGAAACCTGAAGAGTCCAACATCATAACCGCACGGTGCTGACCGTAGCGCTGCCAGATTTCATCTGCGCGGGTATTGGGATCGATGTGTTGATCCAGCAGTTCCCCAAGCGTTTCAAACAGATTCCTGCCTTTCATGGGCCCACCGTCATGCGTTTTTTTTGTGCTTTCATTATAGCCTGAATCGATTGGGTAGCCATGACGACGGCAGAAGGCAACCCTCTGCACACTTGCACGCAGCAAGCTATGACTGCATGCAGCCAAGCTATGACAGAGAGCATTTGGGCATCAGAAGTCGTTAGGGCAAGTGGGGCGAAATGTGGTGGTGAAAAGGGCATCGATCATGGCTAATCTCTCCTCACGCAGAATCTCGCCGCGCCCTATTCGGCTCAGCCATGAAGCACTGCTGTGACCGGATGTCAGCGAGGCCAGACCGTGGATGCTCATCTCGATATCTGCCTTCGCATCCGCGTTCAGTCGTTCGACGTCAACCTGCTGACCATTACTGGCAATCCGATAGCAGCCGTTGTTCCATTCACACAGGTCATCATCACTAACGCGAATAACGGCTTCACCGGGATTTGCGTAGGGTCGCGCAGACAGCACTGATTCCACATCAATTATTCGCATCCATATGCCATCGGCTGTCTGGCGCTGCAGCATGCGTGGTTCAAGCAAGAGGCCAGGAGCTGGATCATCTTCCGGAACCCCGCGCCACAGCAGTTTGGCTACCAGATCATGACTGCAGAGATAGGCCCAAATGCCTCTGTATGCGTTCAGATCGAGCCAACAGAAGTCGGACATTTCCAACTGTTGCCAAGGCCCGGGCGCCTCATTGTTCTCGATCTCCTTGCTGCGATAGATGCAATAGGCGGTCGGTTGGTCCTGCTGATCATAGAATACGGCGATGAAGGGTTTGTACTTCCCCTTCGCCGGTATCATGCCGTCCCACATCACCGGTGCGCGGTGGATCAGGAGGTTGCGCTTGCCGCTATACTGCCGATACAGTTGAGTGATTATCGGCATGGCTTCCTCTTTCTGGAGAATGCGTGTGTAACCGTTTGCACTGTCGCCATGCTGAAACTGGGTGTGACGCAAATCTATATCGTAATTCACGTGCGTACTGGCCAAACCATAGCCAAATCGTTGGTAGATAGCACCCATGGATGCCCACAAGATGGCTGCCGGCACACCTTTGTCATGTTGCTCGTGTAGCGTGCGGACCATCAGCTCGCGCACCAACCCCTGACGTCGGTACCCCGGATTGGCCGCTACCGCTGTAACCCCTGCTGCCGCCATGGTTGCACCGTTGAACCTGATTTTGAAAGGATAAGCGCCTGAACTGGCAGCCAACTGTTCGCCATCAAATGCACACAGGCTCCACTGTGGCTGCAGCGGATCCGGATTCTCCTCGGCATCCTGTTCCGTAGCTGGATTCTCCGCTGCAAAGGCATAGTCCATCAGCTGCTTTAGGGCAGGCTGCTCCTCTTTGGTAATGGGTCTGAACTCAAACTGATTGCGCCGTATCATCTGGTGACCTCCCCCCTTCAGATTATTGGCTCCAAGTTCTCATATTCTAGTCGACTTGCCACTGCGAATCAGCAGAAGTGGACACTCATCCGCTCACCGAAGTCGGCGTTGGTCCATCTGCTAATTCTCGGCGGCCCTTGTGATATGATCTGATTATGCTGGCAGAGACCTCAACCACGAGTCCCATACGTCGATCGCTTCTGGCCCTCGGTCTATTGCTGTTGACAGCCGACCTCACCCATGCAGAGTTGAACCTGCCGCGCACCATGGTGTGGACAGCCTACAATCTCGGTACGACGGGCTATAGCCAGGCGGTGGCCATCGGTAAGGTGCTCAAGGATAACCACGGCGTTACGTTGCGCGTTATACCGGGCAAGAATGATATCTCAAGGCTGCTGCCTTTGAAGAGCGGCCGCGTGCAGTTCTCTGCCAATGGCGCCGCCACTTTCTTTGCATCCGAAGGAATGTTCCAGTTCGCCGCCGCCGACTGGGGACCCATGCCCCTTCGTTTGGTGATGATGTCCAACGGCCTTAATAATCAGGCATTGGCTGTAACCGCGGATTCCGGCATCAGAACATTGCGCCAGTTGGCGGGTAAAAGGATACCGTGGGTGCGCGGTGCGCCCGCCCTTAACGTCAACACCGAGGCGATGCTGGCTTGTGGCGACCTTGGCTGGAACGACGTAAAGCGAGTCGACTATCCGGGGTATAACGCCATGTGGAACGGCATCGTCAACGGTCAGATCGATGCTGCGTTCGGTGCTACCGTGTCCGGTCCGGCACGAAAGCTCGAAGCGTCTCCCCAGGGATTGTATTGGATGCCCGTACCACACGATGATGACGCCTGCTGGCAGCGGCTGAAGAAGGTGGGCCCTCACTTCACCAAACATATCGCCACCCGAGGCGCAATGATATCGGCAGCCGAGCCCCACGAGGGAGGCAACTATCCCTACCCCTTACTGACAACCCTTGCGGCGCAAGACAGGCAGATGGTAGCCGATCTCGCCCGAGTCATTCACGAAGGCTATGGGCAGTTCAAAGATGCAGATCCAGGCGCTATCGGATGGGCCATGGAGTATCAACTGTTTGAATGGGTCGTGCCATTTCACCAAGGCGCAACAGACTACTTCAAGTCCATCGGCGTTTGGACGGACGCCCATGAGGCACACAATGAGAGGCTGATCGAGCGCCAAACTCTTCTGCAGCAAGCGTGGAAGGAGATGATCTCCTCAGGTGTATCCGATAAGGCGGAGTTCCATACGCTGTGGATGCAGTTGCGCCGAAACAGACTGGAAGCCGCGGGTTTTGATCCCATCTGGCGATGAATAATCTGCGACAGCTTGGCGGCGCAAGTGCTGCCGCTTTGGCTGCCGTGCCGTTACTGGTCGCCATCCTGGCGCTCGACAGTTTGCGCGTCTTTGGCGATCCCCTGCTTTCGGCCGTCATACTGATCGAAACTCACTATTTCTACGCTCTGATTGGACTGCTGTTACCATTTTCATTCCTTATCTACCGCTCCTCCCGAAACTTCGATCTGATCTATATGGATGCCATCCTGGCATTGCTCACCCTAGGCAGTTGTGCGTGGCTGTTTGTCAACGCAGAACCGATGCTGGACGGTGGCTGGGAATTCAGCGCGCCTGATGACGCTGTCTGGATCAGTCTGGTGTTGTGGCTGCTGGTTCTGGAAGCACTGCGACGCGTCGCGGGCGTTCCCCTCTTCACGCTCGCCTTGCTCTTTTCCCTCTATCCCCTGATTGCCGACAAGATGCCGGAGGCGATCTCCGGCATGTCATCGAGCCTCAATGATACGGCCGCGTATCACGTGATGAGCAGCGAGAGTCTGCTGGGTCTGCCATTCCGCGCCTTTGCTAATCTGGTGATCGGCTTTCTCGTATTCGGCGTCGCGCTGCAACACACCGGTGGGGGCCGCTTCTTTATCGACCTCGCCTTCTCCCTTCTAGGCAAAACCCGGGGAGGTCCGGCCAAAGTCGCGATCTTCGCGAGCGGTCTGATGGGTTCAATGAGCGGCAGTGTAATCACCAATGTACTCACCACCGGACAACTCACCATTCCAGCCATGCGGCAAAGCGGCATCCACCGTCAAACAGCAGGAGCCGTGGAAGCCTGCGCTTCCACCGGGGGCGTACTGCTGCCACCCATCATGGGTTCGACGGCATTCGTCATGGCAAACTTTCTGGAGATGCCTTATTACCAGGTGGCTTTGGCCGCGTTCATTCCTGCCATTCTCTATTTTATGGCACTTTTCATACAACTCGATTTCTACGCCGCCAAGAACCATCTTAGCGGTCTGCCGGACAGTGAGATCCCATCCATCGTAGCCACGCTGAGAGACGGTTGGTTTTATCTGGGTGCATTTGCCGTACTGGTAATACTGCTGCTGGTCCTGCAACGGGAAGCCCTGTCGCCCTGGCTGGCGACCCTGTGCCTGCTCATACTGAACCAGTTTTCCCGAAAACATCGCTGGCACTGGGCGGAGACCTACGACTATCTGAAAGCAACGGGCAGCCTGCTGGTCGAGTTACTCACCATACTGAGCGGCGTGGGGCTGATCGTAGGCGCACTTTCTCTAACGGGCCTCTCCGGAACGCTGGTCAATGAACTGTTGTTCCTGGCCGGCGGGTCGGTCGGCATACTCCTCTTGATGGGTGCCGCCACCAGCATTGTGCTGGGGATCGGCATGACGGTGACCGCAGCGTATATCTTCCTCGCCATCATCCTGGCGCCGGCCTTGATTCAGGGCGATCTGGACCCCATGGGTGTGCATCTGTTCATTCTCTACTGGGGCATGTTGTCGTTTATCACCCCCCCTGTCGCACTGGGTGCCTTCGCTGCTGCCTCCATTGCAGAGTCCAACCCCATGGCAACCGGCTTGACGGCCATGCGTCTTGCCACGGTCACCTACGTTATCCCGTTCTTCTTCGTGCTGGAACCAGCACTGCTGCTAAAGGGCAGTTGGCCGACGATCCTACAGGCTGTCGCTGAGGTCACGGCCGGAACCGTATTGATCGCAGCTGCCGTTCAAAATCATATCCCCTATCGCCCCCGCTGGTTGACCGGCAACATAAAGGGAGGACTGGCTGTCAGGCTCCTGTTGGGATTTGCTGGATTGTGTCTGGCATTACCCGGTCTATCCGCCATCGACATCCCCATCAGCAATGGTGAACTCTTCCTGATTGGCGCGGTCCTGACTGTTCTGATCGGCTTAAAACAACGCTATGGTGAGGCAAGTTCATCCGAACACCGCTCACCTGGTTGAGGAAGTGCTTAGTCAGCCACGGCATCCGGTTCAAACTGCATAGAAAGATGAGCTTCCTGGTTTTCGATCGAGTAGTGAAGCAGAGTGCCATCGTTGCGTAGCATCTCGATCAGATCCGCCATTAGCGATACCTTGAAGTGCATTTCAACTCGACCATTGTGAGGAAAGACATACGTTTTTGGCAGGGCTTCCTGATCATGCAGCCACACCCACGCAACATTGTTGTAGTTCTTATCCAATAGCTGAATTGCCCCTACTATGCCCGGCTCCCTACTGGAATACAGCATCTGTTTGAAACGCGCTATTCTGACGCTTTGCCAAGGAGACGCCTCTTCAGTTTCGGTGCCGCGAAGTGATGTTACGATTTCTGTGAATCGTTCCGGACCAACCTGGGGCACGTCAGCTACCTGCTGCAGTTTACTGAAGTACCCCAGCGCCTTTCTTCGATCCAGGATTCGCTGAGCTACTTTGCTGCCAACATCCCGTTCATCGGGAATGTCCACAGCTGCAGAAATCTCTTCTGCGGTTCGCGCAATATTGAGAAAGTTCAGAACGCTCTGTGCGTCTTGCTGACTTACGTCTTCCGGTTTGATGTGGGTATCACTTGCACTCACGAGTCACTCCCCATGGTCTGATCGGCAGGACAGCCATCGGTCCTCTCGGATCAGATCCATATCCATACGCTTCATAGGGCCTATTATCACTTTAAATTCAGTGAGTTACAACAGGCGACCGGTTATGTGAACGGGGCTGTTCCATCCCCTACATCAATCAAGCTTTCACCAACACTTTTATAGAGCCGTGCTGATCACGTCCATTGGCTACCGCGAACGCTTCAGCAATATCGTCCAGGCTAAATTCATGAGTGATGAATGGCCCCGCGTCCAGACGGCCGGAAGCAAGCAGGTCGATGGCTATACGAAATTCACTGCGCATCGATCTGCGCCCATAACAGAAGCAACCCACCAGTGATATCTCGCTCTGTTGCAGATAGCCGACCGGCACTTTGTCAGCAACCGTCTGAGCACCCACCAGCCCGACCCGACCGCCCGGTCGCACGATTCGGAGCGCCTGATTAATGGTCGCGCCTCCCCCGACAGCTTCGAAAACCACGTCTGCACCTTGCCCCTCGGACCAGATCTTCACGCGTTCTTTAACATCGTCCTCCGTCACGTCAACGGTCTGCACATTGCCGAGGTGTTCGATCGCACTGAGCGCCGCCGCGGGCTTTCCCAGCACCAGTACAGAACCCGCCCCCGATATGGACGCCATCTCCGCTATCGAGAGTCCAATGGGCCCGCTGCCAATAATGCAGACACTCTCCCCGGTCTGCAGCGGCAACCGGCTGAGGGCATGCACCGCCACCGCATACACTTCCGCCATTGCCCCACTTTCAAAGGATACACCGTCCGGCAGCAGGTGAATGTTCTGCGCCGGCACATTGATAAGCTCGGCAAAACCACCGGCTCGATCAGACCCGCCTATATGTCGTAGCTGACGACAACGTTGATACTGACCCTGCAAACAGTGGGCACAGATGCGACAGGGCATAAGCGGCTCAATCGCGACTCGATCACCCACCTCACAGGCCGACACCCCCGCGCCG
>CEQE01324507.1_pt1 | contig 22684 bp, 24 predicted proteins | sample 356201 | NCBI WGS metagenome assembly CEQE01 (sample SAMEA2619970, study PRJEB7988) | marine metagenome | biome: marine biome (ENVO:00000447); feature: mesopelagic zone (ENVO:00000213) & marine oxygen minimum zone (ENVO:01000065); material: "saline water (ENVO:00002010), including plankton...
CAAATCGTAGAATAAATCTTCCTTCATAATGCCTAGCGTATTCCTCGTCTAGGATGGCTGCCTTCGCATGACCAATATGAGGATAACCATTAGGCTCTGGTGGAAAACGTGTTACTACATGACCGATCTCAGCATCGGGAAGAGCCGCTAAAGGACGCTGCCCTCTAGAGGGTTTTTCCCCCAGAAGGTCACCATAGCTAGATTTCACAAGATTGGTCTGCTCGTCCAATGTGAGCTGATTAATTTCTTGAACCAGGCTAACTATTTCTGGATGTATTATACGAGCCTGGCTTCTCAAATCCGGCACCTCACTCATGAGCTTTGCAATTACTGCTCCAGTCTCAGCTTTCCCTCCATGTCTGCATGCATTAACTAGCGCGTGCTTTCTAGCTAAAGCTTCTACCTCAGGCCTCAACCTAGACATACGTCTGAGACACCACGATGTCCATGTTACCAGTCGCGATTAACCATGAATTCCAGAAGACTCCGTAGAGCAACGTTAGCTGAATCGTTGGATGGATTTTCAAACACTTTGTCGAAGACCGAAAATGCTGATTTCGCGAGCTCATCAGCCCTAGAGTTTCCATAGTCAAAGACATGAAGCTTTTTCATGGAATCTAAAATGAAGTTCATGTCTTCGTTCTGCTTCTGCCCTCGCGGTTGACTCATGATCCTCAGGATCTTGTGTCGCTCCTCCGTCTCGGGCACCAGATTCAGGAGACGAATGATCAGAAGAGTGCGTTTGCCTTCCCATAGATCGCCCATCGTTTCTTTTCCGTACTTGTCCTCATTCCCAAGGAGATTCAATATATCATCCCGTATCTGAAAAGCGATCCCAAGGTCTCGACCCAGGCTGAATAGTGGAGAGAGAATTTCCTCTTTTGCCCCTGCAATAATTCCCCCCAACCTCATTGGAGAGGTACACGTGTACCATGAAGTCTTCTTTTCACACATCAAGAAATAGTCCTCCTCCTGAAGGTCCCATCGATTATTTCTAACCCATGACAGCTCCAAATGCTGCCCTTCGGTAGTCTCTCGGGTCATCCAGAGAAATTCTCTCAAGACAGCTAAAGTGATCTGTTTCCCCAGAATCTTTTCATTTTGTAACAATATTCCCCACATCTTTACATGTAGTGCGTCCCCTGCATTGATTGTTAAAGGAATACCATATCTCCGGTGTAAGACAGGATCTCCGCGCCTCATCTCCGAATCGTCCTCAATATCGTCATGGATTAGAACCCAGTTCTGTAGAATTTCCATAGCCGCAGCTGTAAGATAGGCAGACTCCTCTTTCCCACCTAAGGCTTGACAAGTGAGGAGACAAAGAGCAGAGCGCAGCCCCTTTCCGCCTCTTGACGGATAATCCATCATCATCTTGTAGAGAAGATCTATTTCAGGGACATCGTGAGTCTCTGGTAGGTGCTCACGAATCACCCTGTCAACGGCTTTCTTCTTTGTTCTCAATAGCTCGAGAAGTGACTCAGGATCGAGCTTTTCCCGCTTGCTAGATATCATGCTATTCACGCCACAAGTCCTTTGGACTAGTCTTGACTAGATCGAATCCATCCAGCTAAACTTCCAGTTATTACGTACCTGCTCTTGCTCAACTGTTCCAAATTCTGTGCGCCTGTTAGGAACATTGCAGTTTTTATCTCATAGATCGTCTTTTGTAGTAATGATACTAGGCGTTCCTCTGATTCGGTTGCTGCCTTGAGGAAGGGCAGAGCCTTAGCACATAGGCTAGCGCCCAGCGCAAGTCCTTTGGCCATGTCGAGACCATTCCTTAAACCTCCCGATACTATAATTGGCATTCTTACTGCTTTACGGACCTCGATCAAGCTTACTGCTGTGGGAACACCCCAGTCCCAGAAGAGATTGCCCAGAGATGCTTTCATATCTGCCTTTTCAGCTTCAGCGCGGTATTTTTCAACTGCTGCCCAGCTTGTTCCTCCTAGGCCAGATACGTTTACAGCCGACACGCCCTCGAGCTCTAACTTAACTGCAACTTCCCGCGAAAGTCCAGATCCCACCTCTTTGACGATTACAGGAACGTCCACACCTCTTACTAGTTCACTAATCTTTCTCAATACTCCCCGATAGAATGGCTCTCCTTCAGGCTGGACAACTTCTTGAAGTGGATTTAGATGAACGATTAATGCATTGGCATTTATCATATCTACTAGTTGCTTACATTCCTCCACTCCCAATCCCTTTGAAAGCTGTGCTCCACCAACATTTGCAGCAAGAAAAGCATTAGGCGCATTTCTTCTAGCTATCACATAGCTCTCGGCTGCTTCTTTAGACTCTAATCCAGCCCGTTGACTTCCTACAACCATTCCAACGCCAACTTTTTCAGCACCAGAAGCAAGCGTCGCATTAATCTTACCGGAAATCTTAGTTCCACCCGTCATTGCGTCGATAATAATAGGAGCGGAGAAGCGATGATTAAGAAAAGTAGTCGTGGTGCTGATCTCGTCGAAATTAAGCTCGGGCAATGCCTGATGGATCAGATGGACGTCCTCCAGGAGGGTAGTAGCTGAACGTGCCTCTACATCCTTCTTCAATGGAATACTAATGTGCTGTAGCTTGCGTTCCTCGATCTCTCGCTGTACCTTGCTAGTGTATTTCTTTGTAATGGAATATTCACCCATTCAATGCTGGAATAATGGTACCCTGCTCAACATCACCTTTTAACGCTTTGAGCAGAACCTCAGGCTTCCGTCCACTTGCGAAAATAACATCCGTCCCTTCTTTTGCAATTGTCAGACCGACTCTTAGTTTAGCTAAGATTCCACCAGTCACATCACTGGTAACCTTAGAGGTGCCAATCTGTGGCGCATTCCTTGCATTAATGACCGGTATTGGTCTTGAGTTTGGGCTAATTGCTTTCGGGTTTGGATATATCCCATCAACGTCCAGTGCGAAGACAATACGGCGCGGACGGAGTTCTCTAGTAATCATTTGAACGATCCCGTCACCTGAGAGGATGTAGAATCCCCTAGGACTGGGTAAAACGTCTCCATAAGTTACTGGCGTTAGACCAGCCTTGACTATCTGCTTAAGCAGGGCAATATTTCCAGTCGATGGTTTTCTTCCATCCATCAGAGCTATGGGGGGAAATGAGTATGTGTGAATACCCTGCTGTTCAAGTCGTGTAAGGACCTCTATGTTCAACTGCTGCATGGCGTCCCTTGTCTTGAATACGCCCACGATTTGTAGTTTCTTCGACGGTTGAGAAGATAACCCATATTTGCTTGCCACATGGTGGCCGAATGAGCCACCACCGTGAATTACAATCAAGTCCCCTCCCAGGTTCGCCAAGGCAGACGCGGCGGAGACTAGTCCCGAAGCGTCAAGGGTCATCGGCGAATTCTTATCAGTGATTAAAGATCCGCCGAGCTTAACTATGGTTAGTCCTTTTCCTCCCATACTTGAAGTCCCTCCTGTGGTATTGATACACTGAAAGCTTTGTATCCCTTTGATTCAAGTTTCCCGATCACTTCACGACCGCGAGAAGGATATGGTAAACAAACAATAGATCCGCCACCCCCAGCTCCTGTCATCTTGGCGCCTACACATCCTCCCCCTAGAGCTTCATCAACCATTTCATTTAGCTGTTGAGTAGAGAGGTCAAATCCCATTAGGACCATATGGAAAAAAGTCAGAATGCTCCCAAGTCTTTCTGAGTCTCCGTCCTTCAACGCGTCTGCCGCCACTTTTGACATGGTTGAAGAGGCCTTGACAAGGCCTTCAAACAGAGATGGGGCCCTATCTTTCTTGCGTCTGAAGCGTTCAATCATCTCCGATGTCTTGCGACCTCCTTTTTCTGACGCAAGAATGAGCTCCAAGGGTGACGGTAGACTTACGGGATAGCTTCCTTCACCGCGTTTGAACAAGATCACCCCGCCTCGTAGTGAAACTTCAATATCAATACCAGAAGGATTTCCGTGGATCATACGTTCTGAAACCATTGCAAGCTCAGCAAGTTCCTCGGGTTTCACTTTGATCCCAGCATATCTTGTAGCAGCCGCTACCGATGCTACTGCTACAGCTGCAGAACTTCCTAGACCTGACGCTACTGGGATATCGCTTCGAATGACCAATCGCATTCCCCCTGGATTTGCTGAACGCTCAAGTGCGTGCTCAACCGATAAGGTTATGGCCTTTAGCTCACTAGGGACCTCATCAGGAGGTCTAGACACTATACCTAGATTCTCTGATAGAATTTCGAGCTTAGGGTGATCTGTAACACAACAAATTACAGTTCTATTAAGAGCAGCCGCAAGTGCATAAGATCCGTGTACTACAAAATGCTCGCCACAAATTATTGCTTTACCTGGTGCCCTCGCATAGACCCTCAAGAAAACTCGCCTACGTGATTAGTAGGGAGGCGTAGCCTACAACTGACGAATAGTCGCCCCCGATTTCTCCACTTGTAGAATATTTTAGAAGCTTGGCCTGTGTCCCTCCCAGAGATCTAGATGCTGTCATCACAGCAGCCATCGGGCCGTATCCACAAGCCGTAATTTCCATCTTCCTTAGGATCTCATAATGCATGTCAACATCCAGTGATTGACTGGCCTTCAGCAGCTCCTTATCTCTGTCGGATGCAAGATCATGTGGCTCGTAGTGGGTCAAATCAGAGGAAGCTATCAACATAGCTTTTCGTTTCTTGACCACTCCGCATAGAGCCATTCCTATTTCTTCTGAAGTGATTCTGTCCTGGAGGGCCATGCTGATAGGGAGTATCCGGAACTCATTACGAAAGACAAACTGAAGGAAAGGAATTTGGACCTCGATCGAGTGTTCCCTAGCGTGTGCCTCTTCGTCGAATTCCACAATGTCGCATTCTTCAACCAGCTCATTAGCTGCATCACTATCCACTTTGACCTCCCCTAAAGGAGTCTCCCAAACGCCTCCTCGTACTGTAGCAACTGCACTCCCAATTCCCCAGTGATTGGGTCCTAGTATTACAAAGAGATCTATATCGTTTAGGGCTGATATAGCACGGTAACCATGTGCTGCAACCGGGCCTGAATATACATATCCCGCATGAGGCGAGATTAAACCATAAATGGGTTTTGTCGATGGTGGCAATGGTGGTAATTCCCCTGGCCCGTGCTTATGTAGAAAGCTGACGCGAAGACTTGACATTAATGCGTCACTCTTGTTGGGATAAAATTGGCCAGCAACAGCAGGATGTCTGCGTAAAGACAAATTCAGAGGAACATCATGTCGAAAGAATTTAAGGAAATATTCAGTAATGGATGTTTTACTCGTTACATAATTATCAATTTTATTTCAGAACGGTTTGAGAGCTTCTTTCTTGACGCTATTCTTCCTCGTCTTTCTCTATTAGTTTGGTCTCAAAATCTTCTATGGTGTATTTCATGGGTTGATCAGCTAATTGTCTGCCCGAATGCATCAAGACTGATCGGCCTAGGAGCCAGAAGACTGCAGCCAGTGCCTTTCTGCCTCTGTTATTTGCTGGAATAACCAGGTCAACGTCAGAACAAACATTGTCCGTATCACAGATTGATATAACAGGTACACCAATCTTAGACGCTTCAGAAACTGCCTGGGAATCAATGGATGGATCTGTAACAACTAGAACCTCAGGATCTAGATGACCGGGTAAGAGTGGATTAGTGAAAGTGCCGGGGGTGAATCTCGTATGAATCGAAAATGCACCAGTAAGCTCCCCGAACTTCTCGACGGGAGTTTTTCCATATTCACGTGCTGAGTAGACTACTACTGAATTCATATCGATACGGGCAATGAATCGACCTGCTACATCAATCCGTTCAAGAGTCTTCCCTACATCAATTACGTGAAGTCCGTCTGGACGTGTTCGACTGACAAACGGAGTCATCGATTTTGTTCTTATGAGCGTTCCAACGCGAATGCCTGTGGAGAGGAGAGATTTCTCTGATACCTGAGCCGCTATTAGCCTATCGGAGCCGCTTTCATCTCGCTCCTCTTCGTCATCAAATCGTCCTGACAAGAAACCAACTCACCTTTCATTGCATTAGTGGTAATCTACCAGCGACTCTCCAAAGTCTAAAGGTTCTGATATTCCTTCCGCCTTCTCTCTAATGCTTCGTAGTAAGGAATCACCTGATCAATCAATTCAGTATGTGATAGAAGCATGCGACGACAACAGTACCGTGGAAGCCCCTGGCTGTCTAGCACGTTTTCTGGCGATTCACCGGCCTGAACGCGTTTCTCGAAGTCTTCATATTTATCACCAATGAGAGCACCACATGTGAAACATCGAACTGGTATTAACAATGTTATTATCACCTATACGACTTCTGTTTTCGGGTTCTCGCTCCGGGGCCTCCGAACTTTTTCGACTCGGTTCGCCGTGGATCCCCGCTTAATAGATGCCTATCAAATGCTATAATTCTTTTCCTTGTCTCGTCACCTCTCGAGTAGCCGACCAGGGCCTTTGCAATAGCTATTGCTGAAGCTTCTGCCTGTCCATGAACGCCACCACCTTGGACATTCACATCGATGTCTACTTTGGTAATCTGTTCTCCAGCTAATTCAAGAGGAATCATGATCCTCTCGCGAGCAATTTCAGGCATTATTACCTCCGCAGGCGTCCCATTTATTCGAACTCTTCCTATACCTGGACTAATGGCAGCTGTAGCCCGAGCACTTTTTCGCGCGCCTGAGAATAACTTCACTCTCTTAACATTCATTCTTCAAAACCCTTCCATCCTATTTCTGCGGCAACGTCACCGATTGGTACGTAGAAACCTCTAGGTTTCGTAATTTTCGCCTCCTCAAAAGTCTTAAGCTTTAGTTTGGAGTACTGGACAGGAACGCCTTCATACACCCTAAGACGTTTGAATGCAAACCTACCTTTGGGCTGCCTCCTAGGCACCATCCCGCGAATCATCCTGGAAAGGATTCTGCCTGGTTCTCTAGGATGGAACGGTCCGTGCTTCGGATGCGTTATGCTAGCGATCTCAAGTCTTTCATTCCATTCATCCATTATGCTACGTCTGTTACCACTTAGAAGGGTCTTTTCAGCATTAACGATCACAACTCTACTCCCTTTCAAAAGAACCTTTGCAACACTTGAAGAAAGACGGCCTGCTATCTGGCCTGTGGCATCCACCACCATGACCTCCGCTTTGCTTTCTTCGTCAGCCGCCAAGAACTACAACCCCCTTTCCGTCTGGGAACTCTTGCACAAAGTCAGCAATGGTTAGAGCTTTCCCTCCTGCATCTGTGATCTTCTTTCGCGCTGTATCAGAAAAGCTCCAGGCGCCGACCATAAGTGAATGTGAAAGAAGTCCAGATCCAAGGACCTTCCCCGGAATAACTACCGCAGCTCCCGACATGGCCAATTTTGCTATCTTGCCAATATTTATCTCAGCGTGGCGTTTCCTAGTAGATGAGAGCGAAATAGCTATAGAGCGCCATATGCGCGCGTTAGACGCCTTACTTGCGTGTCGTAAAATATCTAGCGTCATAATTAATGGACTATGTTTCGGCTTGTCCAACCTACTTCAGCTCCTTGGTCTTCGATGCGATCAACTCTAGGTTCCTACGAAGACTGTCAGCAGCCTCTCTAAATATATCTGCGGCAGTTAACGACCCTACAGACTCCAGGAATAATTCAAAGTCAGACGTCCCATCAACTTCTTTCAGAACAGAGACCGACACAGCTTGCCACTTTGCGTGACTCAGTCCTCTACCTAGTTTTGCGTAAGCTTCAAGTTTAATCTTTCTCCCTTGGGGGAGCTTCGCTATTGGTATGGTTGCAGAGGTCGGACAGACTTCGGGATCTTCAGAAACCAGGTCTCCAGAATAAACAGTCTTGGGTTTGGTTGACTCCGTATCAAGAACCAAAAGGACGCGGCATTTCTTACATCCGAGCTCATTCTCGCAATCACAATCTTCTGGCAAGACATATCGCGAAAGGTCAGTTTTCAGAGGCACTAAGCCGAGACGGTGAGCAATCATTTCATCGTATATGACACTTGAATTCTCTAACACGACTACTTCATCGATAGCCATGGTAGGAACATAATTCATAGCCAGTCTCCGGAGTGCATTGGCATAGCTTCGTTGGACTCCCTTCATGCGCACTCTGATCTTATCGTGATCAGATTCCACTACTTCTATCTTGACAGCCATTGTTCTGAAAACCCTCTATTGTGGATGCTTAATCGCGATCAGACATATCTTCAAGAGGATTCACTAGGTTAAGACAAGTTTTAGGGAAAATTTCTGCTTAAAAATCTATCTGGACGTCCGCGCAACATCCTATACTAGTCCTCATAGCGCACGCTTCCAAGTATCAATCGCGCCACAATGTTTTATAACGCTCATGGTCCACTGGACAGTAACTGGCGCTAATCATGTCTGGAGAGTTCAAACACATCGTAAGACTTTTTGGTCGAGATCTTAAGGGAGAAAAGAAGATTGGCCCAGCTCTCTGCGACCTCAAAGGAGTTGGTTGGGTCATAGCATCGAGCGTGGTAAACTCACTCCAATTCGACTCGCGTGCACGACTTGGTTCCATGACTGACCAGCAAATTGGTCAGCTTCAGGAAGCTTTGAAGGATCCCGCTAAGATAGGCCTTCCTTCATGGAAGCTCAACCGTAAAAGGGATATCGAAACGGGCTCAACTCTACACCTAATAGGTTCAGACCTTGAAATCGCCACGAGGAATGATATTAGTAGAGAACACTCAGTCGGAAGTTGGCGAGGAATGCGTCATGCTTGGGGCCTAAAGGTTCGCGGTCAACGTACTCGGACGTCAGGCAGAAAAGGTAAGACCATCGGAGTAAAGAAGACAGACCTTAGGAAACCTACAACTGAGCAAAAGGAGTAATTAGTCTTGGGAGATCCTCACTTTCCTAGGAAGAAATATTCGTCACCGAGGAATCCATGGCGAAGTGATCAGCTAACTCAGGAACTTTACCTTGTTGGTACTTTTGGCTTGAGGAATAAGAGAGAGCTCTGGAAAGCCCAAACAAAACTTTCACAAATTAGAAAACAAGCTCGATCTATGCTAGCAGCTCCTTCGGAAGAGCGAGTAGAGTCAGAACAGCTGCTGCATACCTCACTTCAGACACGGGGAATAATACACCAAGAAGCTACAATAGAGGATGTACTAAAACTTACGATTGAAGACATACTGGAAAGAAGACTTCAGACAGTCGTCTGGCGTAAAGGCCTTGCAACATCTCCCCATCAAGCAAGACAGCGGATCGCGCATGGACACATCCTTATTGCTAATCGTGTCGTGACAGTTCCGGGGTATACGGTGACAACCCAAGAAGAGCAAACCGCGCGTCTTCGTGATAATAGTCCTCTTCTCCGGCAGACAGCGACCGAAGCTCCCTCGAGTTGAGTCAGATTGGCAGAGAATTCTGAGGCCACCCAAGATAAGTGGGGTGTTGTACATATATTCAGCAGTTACAATAACACAGTTGTCCATGTTACTGATCTAACAGGCGCTGAAACGATCGGATTTAGCTCTGGCGGGAGGCACGTGAAAGCTGACAGATTCCAATCATCTCCTTATGCAGCCATGAAATCAGCCACAGCGGCTATTGGATCTGCAAAGGACAGAGGCATCACTGCCGTACACATCAAGGTCAGGGCAGTAGGGGGAACCGGACCAAGGACACCCGGCCCTGGAGCGCAAGCTGCTATTAGAGCTATAGCTCGTGCTCGCCTCAAAGTTGGACGCATTGAAGATGTTACTCCCATCCCACACGATACAACCAGAAAAGCAGGTGGTCGCCGGGGAAGGAGAGCGTAGTTCATCTTAGAGACAGTATTTCGACGGAATCCATTTTACCATCGTCATCGAGGTCGGAACCTTGAGTTACGAAGCGCACTATAGCTGTACGTCGAAGCTACTTAATAGCTCTTTAAAATAAAGTAAGCTTCGCTGGGACATAGGCCTTTGTGTGGTATACTGGCATATATCGGTAGGGAGCCAGCAGCTCCTCTACTGGTTAGGCTGCTCAAGAAGCTCGAATATCGAGGATATGACTCAGCAGGTATTGCCACAGTAATTGATAGTGCAATACACATGGCAAAGGATGTAGGACGGGTAGATGAGATAGCCTCGCATCTAGACCTAACCTCTCTCAGGGGCTTTGGCGGCATCGCCCATACTAGATGGGCGACACATGGGGGCGTCACTCCAGAAAACGCTCATCCCCATTTGTCATGTGATGGACGCATAGCCATCGTCCACAACGGCATTATCGATAACTACAAGAAACTGAGGGAGGAGCTTGAGAATAGGAATCACTCATTCCGGAGCGGAACAGACAGCGAGATCCTCGCGCATCTCCTTGAGGATAATTATGATAGAGCTGGTAACGAAATAACCGCTGTCTCGAAGACTGTTCAGAAGCTGAGTGGAAGCTATGCGTTCGTGGCTCTGTTCAGGCAAAACCCAGACGTCATAGCTGCGGCTAGGAAGGATTCCCCTTTAATGATCGGACTTGGAGACGGTGAGAACTTTTTCGCTAGTGATGTTGGTGCTTTTATCGACCGAACTGATCGCGCTGTCTTTGTTGACAACCGCGAAATAGCTCTAATAAACACGCAAGGATTCAAAGTCACAGATTTTAATGGCGTTTCTCTTCGCAAACTACCGACCGACGTAGCTCGTGAAGTTTCCGATGTATCGCGCGAAGACTTTGCCCATTTCACTGAAAAGGAGATTCATGAGCAGAGCCAGACCATCAATCGCGCGTTGATACAAACCCCTGAGAAGATATTGGCCGTTTCGAAGGAACTCGCTCAGGCTGAACGAATTTACCTTATCGCCTCCGGAACAAGCTACCATGCAGCTCTTCTTGGCAAGATCTACTTAGCTAAGTTCGCCAGACGAGTCGTCGAGGTCTCCCTGTCTAGCGAGTTCAGAGATCTAGAGGAATTTCTTGATGACCACTCTGTTATCGTGGCAATCTCTCAAAGCGGTGAAACAGCAGATATCTTGGAGGCAGTAGGGATAGCGCGACAAAGAGGGGCAAGAGTTGTAGCTCTAATTAATGCAGAGGAATCATCGCTCTCACGTACGTGTGATCTGAGTTTATCCATCAATTGTGGTCCAGAAATTGGCGTCGCGGCAACTAAGAGCTTCACATCACAAATTACTTTATTGAATTTCTTGGCAAGTCAGATGGCCCAAAAGCGTAGGAACCAAGTCGAACTAGAAGCCTTAAGCAAAAAGGTAGATAATATTCTGGCCCAGGATAAAGTCGTACGACGAGTCGCTCATAAATTCAATGCTGTGAGTGACCTGTACTTCATTGGTAGAGGAGTACATTATCCTATTGCGTTAGAAGGAGCTCTCAAAATGAAGGAGCTGTCCTACATACACGCTGAAGGCTTGTCGGCGGGAGAGTTGAAACATGGAACCCTTGCACTAGTAACCGAAAATACACCAGTAGTTGCACTGAATCCGGAAGACGCAACTTACGAGGAAACTTTGAATAGTGTTTCAGAGCTCAAAGCTCGCGGAGCTAGAGTGATAGGTGTCTCTAATCGCGTCTCGACTCTCTACGATGATTTCATTCAGATCCCATCAGTACCAAACGATCTTTTCCCTATCATAGAGGTAATTCCACTCCAGCTCTTAGCATATTATGCCGCGTTAGAGCGACAGGCAGATCCTGATTATCCAAGAAATTTAGCAAAATCAGTGACTGTAAAGTAGTACTTGTATTCTTTCAGAAGGCTAGCTATGTGGACAGAGGTTGACAGATGTAGCGTATATCGAATAACTTGGGCACTGCCCTTGATTGAATAGATCGTTATCTGGTGGTTGGCGCTATTCGTGCATCTTTCCGTTACCTTGGCGCCGGGGGTGGGATTTGAACCCACGAGACCCGAGGGTCACAGACTTTCCGTCTGTGTGTTAGCAGGCCTGCGCCATACCAGGCTTGGCTACCCCGGCTCGGGGCAGAGTAATGCCCGTAGTTACAGTAGTTATGCGTCCTTTGAGTTTGCTTGTTTTTATCGGTTTGGAGGGTCGTAGTCATTTAGCATAGATATCACTCCTAGCTAGTTCACCAAGTCCTGATCTGATCAAGTTTCTCGTCATAGGTAGCGAAATAAAATCATTCATCATGTTTCTCTCTTCTTCATCCCTGTGCTCTTTTCCTCGTAACAGATAATTGATGCTGGCCCTTCGGGACGCATATAAAGAAACTCTCCTCTTATCAATGCACAGGCAGAAGATTCCAGCGATGATGAAGCATGGTTGAAAGAATTTTTGGTATCGGATCAGAGCAGGCTACCAGGCCAACAGCTGTGAAGATCCTGCCATAGGAAGAGCCGGCAGAGCTGGAGCGGCCTGTACCATTCTCTAACATGAATATGGATGGTTTTATCAGGTGTGCTCTTGTCGTTGCGTATATTCTTCCGTAATGTCACTGAGCCAGTCTCTTTAGCATCTTCTTGATCTTCGCGTTCCCAGCTACTTCTATTGATAACAAGTTCATATTCTCTTCATCTATTAACATTGGGACTAGCGAAAACGCTTGGCCGTGATACACAGAACCTGAGGGCCTTTTCGCTCCCTTCGTACTCAAGAAGCTGGATGGCAAGTTTATAGTACCTAAGGTCAACCCATACCTCTTCTGTTACTATACCCTTAGTCCAGGGCATTGTGAAGGGCCAGGTACTCTTCTTTTATCAACCAAATCAAAATGAGACTTTCTAGCTTTATTCTATTTTCTGGTGAATTCTGGCCAATCTTTCAAGTCCACAGTTGCTATGACGATTTTAATTCAGTCACCGTAATATAATCCCTCGATTTTCTTAACTCTCGGATTGAAGAAGCTAGTGAATAAGAGCGAAAAATTCGGGTCAGATGTCCTTGCAGACTTGGTAAAGGCAATGGGGATAGAATTTGTTCCGCTCAATCCTGGTGCATCAGTAAGAGGGATACATGATTCCTTTGTGAACTATGGAGGTAATAGAAAACCGGAGCTAATTCTCTGCTGCCACGAAGAGATAGCCGTAGCCATGGCCTCTGGCTACTTTAGGGCTACAGGCAAGCCATTGTTAGTTCTACTCCATGATCTTGAGGGTCTATTCCATGCCACCAAGGCAATTTTCGATGCATGGATCCAAAAAGACGCCATGATCCTGGTAGGAGGCAATGGGCCAACAGATATAGAAAAGAGAAGACCGTGGATTGAGTGGATACACACAGCTCTTGTTCCTGGTCTGGCTGTTAGAGATTATGTAAAATGGGATGATCAGCCCCAAGGCCTGAGATCTGCGGTAGAATCATTCATCAGGGCGTATAGGATAGCTTCGGCCCCGCCAGAGGGCCCCGTCTACATCGCATTGGATGTAGAGCTTCAAGAGGAACCACTGAAAGAGAACTTCAAGATCCCATCGTTAGAAGTTTATCCGGCAGCGAGTTTCGGCGAAGGAAGCCTAGAAGATTTAGGTCGAGTCTCGAAGATGCTAGTAGAAGCAAAACATCCAGTTATCATAGTCGAGCGCTACGGAGTAGACGATGAGGCAGTTAGAAACTTAGTCACACTAGCTGAAGAGACAGGTTCTGCCATCATAGATAACGGAGCAAGATTCAATTTCCCTAGCGACCATCCACTAAATCTATCTGGAGCGAGAGAAGAGATCCTTGGACAAGCCGATCTAGTAATAGCTCTTGCCGTGACGGATCTATATCATGCCGTCACGAAGGAGGAAAGCCATTTTCTTCGCAAGGTCCATCGTATCCTCAAGCCTGAATGCCAGCTGATCAGGATCGACCTCCAGAGCATGAACACAAGAAGCTGGATCAGTGACTACGGAAGACTTACCCCTGCCACTATGGTCGTTGTTGCTCATGCACCTGCAGCCGTAGCGAAGTTAGTAACCTTGTGCAGAAATGAAAAACTAGCGTCTACCACTAAGCAGAATATCAAGGATAGGGTCTCATCATTAAGGGAATGGCATCAGTCCCTTAGGAAACAATGGATGGAAGAGGCCCATAGCTCTAGAAATCAGAAACCCCTCTCTCTTGCATCGCTTGCGATGCTCACCTGGGAACTTTCGAAGAATAGAGATTGGGTACTTTCTTTCCCGGGTTATACCTCGGGTGGAATAAACATGTGGATAAGGAGAATTTGGGATATCAAAAAGCACTACCAGTATCCAGGTAGAGGTGGAGGAACTGGCACGGGAATTGGTGCAGCTATAGGGGCGGCATTAGCCAATAGGGGCAAACTCTGCTTAGACTTCCAGCCCGACGGGGATCTACTATATGCTGCTAGTAGTCTTTGGACAGCTGCACATCACAAGATTCCCTTACTAGTGGTAATGCAGAACAACCATTCATACTATAACGATGAAGAACATCAACGCAGCATAGCGATACAGCGCAATAGGTCTGTTGACAACAGAGTGATAGGAATTCGTCTAGAAGATCCCAATGTCGACTTCGCAAAATTGGCAGAAAGCTATGGCTTGGTTGGCTTTGGGCCGGTAAATGACGCGGAAGCTTTCGAAAATTCTTTTAGAGATGGAATAAAGGTAGTCATGGAGGATCGTCGCCCTTGCGTTATCGACGCGTTGGTACAAACCCATTGATGAATTATAGACTATATCCTAGAAGGCCCACGAATAAGTCTATCAGGAGTTATCAATGAGTGAATTCATTATTCGCAGAAGTGTAATCTGCTGAGTTCCATCAAAGTGGAAGGCAGAAAGTGAGTCTCGAAGGTATTTTTGTGCCGGATGCTCCATCATTATTCCGGAGCCGCCCATGACCTCGACCGCCTTCCTGCAGACAGTAAAGGAGGATTCAGCTGCCTGATACTTGGCCATCGACCCAAGTTTATACTCAGGACGGGGTTGCTCTGTCTCCCAGGCTGCACGCAGTATAAGTGCATTCGTGGATTCTATCATCGTTTTCATTTCTGCAAACATCAGTCCCACAGCCTGATGTTCAATTATTCTCTTTCCCGACTGGATCCTCTCCCTGGCAAAGTAAAGAGCTGATTCTAATGCGGCCCTAGCCGTACCCATCATCATTGCAGCGGCCTCGATGTTGCTTTCCATCCAGAAACGTGGACTCTCGAGTCGGCGGCTGTCACTAGTGCCCAACTCGTTTTTTAGTGGAATTCTGCAGTCAGTGAAAGAGATCTCGGCATTATTCGAAAGGCGTTGTGCTATCTTCTCGTGAATCCTACTGATCTCTAGCCCTTCAGTTTCCCTCGGGACCATAAGTATTGTCCACCAGTTGTCATCCTCAACGGGTTCTTTTGTAGCCGTTACGAGGAACAATAATGCTTCACTACCATTGGTTATGAAATGCTTAGTACCATTCAAGATCCATTCATCTGCATTCCGAGTTGCTCTAGTTTCAAGACGAACACGGGCCGGGGCCAAAATCTTATCTGAACCATGAGCTGGCTCTGTCACGGCTCCCGACATTACGTACCGGTTATTCTTCATGAATGATGGGAATAAGTCACTCTTCTGTTCGATTGATCCCAGTCGAGCTATTCGTCTTACAGTTTTGAGAGTTTGTTCAAAGATTATTGCAACACCCAAGTCACCCCATGAAAGCTCTTCGAGTACAAGTATCAGAGTCGACAGTGAACAGTCAAGACCACCAAATTCAGTTGGTACCGTCATCGTCCTAAAACCCAGTTTAGAACCCTCTTCGACGACTTCCCATGGAATTCTTTTTGTGGGATCTTGTAGCCATTCTCTATCGGAGATAATTGGCCTAATCTCCTTCTCAGCAAAATTATGAGCTAGATCGCGAATTGCAGAATCTTCATCAGATAAGGAAAAGCTAATCATGGCACCCCCCAACCACGTGAGGTTCTATTTTTCTCTAGCTAGTATTACCTTGTCGGAATCTGGAAATGTAGTCCGATGACATTCTTTAACCTACAATCATAAGAAAATCACGCTTTCGGTAACATCTTTTCTTCACGATTGATCTACAGGGACCGGAAGAGTCACCTACTCCTTACTATTCCATGGAATCATTAATTATCTCTGCTATGTCTTTAACTTTCATATTTGTTGAGTCCTTGCCTTTCAATGCATCGTCAAACATGGATAAGCAAAATGGACAAGCAACAGCAAGAAGTTTTGCGCTCGTACTTTCTGCATGCCCGACTCTGATCTCGCTAATCTTCACCTTTTCAGGCACAGTATAGAAAGGGTTGGCTCCTCCGGCACCACAACAAAAACCGTTCTGCCTAGACTGTTCCATCTCTACATTCTTGAAACCGTTTATAGACTCCAGAACTTTCCTTGGTGACTCATAAATCTGGTTGCCCCTGCCAAGATTACATGGATCATGATAAGTGATTGTGGATTCTGGTTGTCCTTTAACCCGTATTCTACCCTCGCCTAGAAGCTTCCATAGAAATTCAGAATGATGAATGACCTCAAATTGTCCGCCGAATTCTGGGTATTCATTCTTTATTGTATTGAAACAATGAGCACAGTGTGTAACTATCTTCCTTATCCCATGTCGCTGCATGACTTCTATATTTTCTAGGGCGAGTTGCTGGAAGCGTCCCTCCTCACCTAGGCGGCGGACAGGTTCGCCTGAACACTTCTCCGTCTTGCCCAGAATGGCGAATGATATCTGGGCTTTGCGCATAATGCTGATCATGGCCCTAACTACTTCGCGGCTTCTGGCATCATATGAAGACTGACAACCTATCCAATAGAGATACTCGGCCTCTGGTTTGGTTTCTATAGTTGGCGCGTCTTCTTTCTCCAGCCATTCTGCCCTTTCAGTTGCAGGTAGACCGAATGGATTATAGCTAGCATCTATACTAGTCAAGAAAGCTCTTTTCTTCTCATCTATCTTATTATCAGCAACTAGCCCTCTCCTCAGATCGATAATGAAATCGAGCTGATTAATTTCGACAGGACAAACCTGAACGCATGCGTTACATGTAGTACAAGACCACGCTTCATCCTCTCTTATCGCACCTTGCAGAACAGAACTGTTTGTACGGTTAGAATAATCACTTCTAACCATCTTACTGAGATCTTGTACAACTAGTCGAGGAGACAAATTCCTACCTGCAGCATTAGCTGGACACACGTCCTGGCAGCGACCACAGTCCACACAGCTTTCCAGAGTCATTTTCTGCCTCCAATTGAGATCGGCAGAATTAGTCAGACCCACCTTCAAATCGAAATTCTCTTGTTCCATCAACTCTTTGATCTGAAAGGGAGTAGAGAGCTTGCCCATAGGCCGAGGCTCTCTCATGACTGAATTAGCCCAGCTTCCAAATACATGCCCCAACTTGGTGTAAGGGAGTGAAGATAACAAAGCGAATGCAACTAACGCATGCGTCCACCACAAGGCGACATAGGATAAGCGAAGGATGTCCTCGCCTGGAAAATCAACGAGATAGAAAGCAATACTTGAACCAACAAAGGATGATGATCCCCATGGAACGGGTCTGAGGACAAGTCTGAATCCTTCGAGAATAAAACCCGAGATCCCGACGAAGAAAAGGCCGAAGAAAATGAATCCGTCATCCCACTTGATTCTACGGCTGGGAGATCGTAGAATGAATCTCCTGAAGATGCCCAAAGATAATCCGAAAAGAAAGATCAGACCGAAGATGTCCAGAACAGTTTCGTATCCAAGATAGAATTCCCCTTGCAAGAGCTGGATCCCAAAAAATCTTAGGATATCGAAGTCAAGGAATACCAGTGATGTCCCGATGAAGAGTATGATCGCCCCGGAATAGATTGCAGAATGCATTAACCCGGGAAACTTCTTTTCAATTGTCCTTCGCTGAATTAGATAATCGTTCACAAGGGGTTTCCATCTGGTGGTTACGCCCTCCAACATAATTCTCGTGACATCTCTGACGGGAATGCCGTAGAACTTGATCTTGGACCTCAAAGCAAAGAGGAAGAAGACAAGATTAACGAGCAGAGCGAGATACAGCAGTTCTTGCGTGCCCGGCGGCAGCAGTGGAAAAAACTCGCGTGCTGGCAAGGTCAATAGCTTGTCTTAATAGCTCCTCAATGGGAAATACTTAATCTTCACTTATAAGATATCAGATTCAAGCGTTAGCCTAATCCAGACAGAGTTTAACTGGTTATGAAGGTCAAAGAATAGAATGTATTCGTCTCCCTACTACGCGAAAAGCTGAAAGATTAGTACGTCGATTGACCGTCATCAAACGTCATTCAACTTGACTATCGTAATGTTCTTCGACGGCCTTTGTGAACCCAGAAATCCTGGTGGGGTGGCCACGTATGGTTTTGTTCTGTACAAAGACAACGTGTATCTTCACTCTGAGTATGGCCTTGCCGCTGAACCATGGGGCGATAACGCTACAAATAATGTAGCAGAATATACAGGTATGTTGAAAGGTCTTGAATGGCTTGTCGACAAGAACTTGAAGGAAGATTTGGAAGTTTTTGGCGATAGTCAGCTAGTAATACAACAAATGAATGGGAAATATAAGCTCCGGGCAGCTAAGCTACGGCCTCTCCATTCCCGAGCAAAAGAGCTTTCTTCTCAATTTACCTCAATTACCTTTAGATGGGTACAACGAGAAGATAATCGCGAAGCCGACCGCCTATGTCGAGAAGCTTACAAGAATTATCGGCAACAGGTAAAGCCCACCGGGTGAGATTTAGCCAGATTAGAGACGAACTTGTCTTCGAGTCATGGATATCGGAGGCATAATCGATCTGCCTTTTTGTGGATCGGCAGGTACCGGTAAGATTTCTATTTCCGGAGAATCTGGAGAAAGACGCGTATGACAAGAAGTACAGCGAAAATCCATTTTCTTCAAGAGATCACGTGCATTGACTATCTCCATTGCACAACGTAGAACAGACCCGCAAGATGAACAGGCTATTTCCAGAGGCATGTGTTAATGATAACAATTGTACTGGATAACTCGGAGTGTAAGCAGATATAGACTGTATGGTAGCAAAAATTCTTCCACTACGTCAGTGTCATGATCGAATTATTCTTCCGTGTTCTTTTGCTTGTTCAACCTCTAATTGACGACGTAGAATCTCTTCAAGCCTTGGGATCGAGGCCTTGACTTCGCGTAACGGAGAAAGAGGATCATGGCCCACTGGAGGCTTCGATTCAATCTCGGGATGTTCCTTTACAAGTGCTTGATTATTCTTTATCAGGCCTAAGAGGGTCTTGACGTCGACCCCAACAAGCTCTGAGCTTTGCCCGTGGTAGAAATGTCCTTTCTCGTCAACCATTGTCAACCGAAAATCTCCGCTAGCCTCTTTCATTATGTTTTTCCAGAAACCCTCCTCGTATGCAGATTCCTGAATCACTCCTGATTGCAGCTTCTTAGCAAAGATATTGGCTAATTTCTTGACTTTCCGGGAGTCAATGCCAAGATGATCTCCAATCTCCTCGGTGGACATGCCCAAGCGAGTGAGATAGTAACACGCATCTCCAAGGACATCATCTTCAACCTCTATCATTTTCTATCTTCTGAAAGTTCAGTATAACATAGCGTAACCCCATAATAAGCATCTAGATCATTCTTGTTACAACTTATCCCATCCTTCCCTGTGTATAGAACTTCATACGGATCACTTTATCTAAGGAACCCCTAATAGAGTGGAAATTGGTGGAATAGTGGCCTTCGACCTCCGATGTCACTATGTTTAGAAATAACGATAGAAGGCGAACCAAGTGGCTAAGAATATACTTGAAGAACAAAGTAATGCGCTATTGACAGATTCTGCCCTTCTCAACTTGCGCTTAACATATAGAAATACTACAATTCCCGTACTAGAGGCCTTTCGCTTCCGTGATTTGCAAACAAGCTATGATAAGCTTAGATCAATTACAGGGGTTCAGGAGGCGGTGATATTGCAAACGTGCAACCGGCTGGAGCTCTTTCTGGCATGTACCCATACTGAAGTTCTAAGCTGCCAACAGGCAGTCCTTGGCTACTGGTCAAGAGAGGCACCCTCGTCACTGGATCTGGCCGGGAAAATTGAAGTCTCGACTGGAATGGAAGTGCTCCAACACCTTCTGCAGCTAGCGGTCGGCCTTGATTCCATGGTAGTTGGAGAGGATCAGATCTTGGGACAAGTAAGGCGTTCACTTGGAAAAGCCAGAAAATACGACGGCGTGGGCCAACTTCTCACCTTCCTTTTCAATTATGCCTGCCGGGTAGGCGCGAAAGTTAGGACGGAAACTGCTGTCAATAAGGGAGCTGTTTCACTAGGTTCTGTCGCAGTTGGACTTGCAATCGAGAGGTTAGACAATATGAGAAACAAGAAAGTACTTTTGATAGGAGCAGGCGTAGCAGGTATCTCTGTCGTCAAGGCCTTGTCAACTTTAAAGCTAGAAGTTTTTGTTGCAAGTCGAACTCTCGAACGTGCTACCGCCCTGACTCAAACCACTGGCGGAACTCCTGTAACCTTTGAACATGCCATGAAACTTCTTGCTAGCGTGGACTTGCTAATAGTGGCAACTTCTGCTCCTTACACTCTTCTAAGTAAGGGGCTAATTGAGGAAGCCAGGCGGACAAAGAACGACAGAGAGCTGCTAATCATTGATCTTTCAAATCCTAGGAACGTCGAACCTTCTGTGGCGCTATTGCCAGGCATCCATCTAAAGACAATAGACGACTTGAAGGGACCAAGTAAGAGGAACCTCAGGCTTCGGTCCTCACGAGCAAAGAAGAGCAAGGAGCTGATTGAAAAGGAGATGATAAGACTAAATTCTTTCTTACGTCGAAAGAAACTTGAACCACAAATAGCCCATATCTACAGAGAAGCTGACAGGACCCGACGTCGCGAATACGAGAAAGCCATTGAATTGTCAAAGGACTTTACACCACACCAACTACAAGTAGTCGAGGAGCTGACAAAAGCAGTTGCAGAGGGTATTCTCAGCAAACCAGTCCTAAGATTGAGAAAGGCTGCCGAGAAGGGGCAAACAGCAGAAGTCAAGACTGCCATGGAACTACTCATCGGTGATAGTTCACTTCAATCTCCAGGAACACGTGGTTTTCACCTCTCAGATGACTTGCCTAAAACACCTAGAAAGATGCAGAAAGCGGAAGCACGAGCCATTTAGTTTCGGTGTCTACAGGCCCAAAATAAACCAGTCATTTATCAGACCTCGATATCTCTTCTAAAAGTTGACCATTTCCTTGTCTCTTCACTGAATACGTAAAGTTGATCCCCCATCTTCGCCTGTGAGGGCCTCCATCGATCCAATTCTTGATTATACATGTACTTGAGACTACTAATGTCATATGGTAATCCGTCCAAGGCGACCCGAGCCTCCACTAGCTCAGCCATATACTCCAGTTTCTCTATGGCGCCACTAATCGTGTCGTTGTCACAGCTTTGACAATCAAATGTCGTCTGTGTTCCATCTCCTTCGAAGTCAAACGTGAAAGATATGCCGAAATTTCCACGCCTTTTCTTGATCTCTTTGATACTCTCCTTAAGAAGCATCCAATGCCTCCCTCCTAGTTCCCTAAAGAACTCCAGCCGGAACGGACTGTCAAATGAGAAGCCAATGTGTGTTATGATATTGTCCGAGTCTTCACCTACAGACAATTCAGAAGTCTGTTCTAGTTTGACCTTGAAACTTCGCTTTAATATCGTGTACATATAATCCGCCTCATATTCAGCGATATCTCCAGTGAATGATAGGACGACCGATCCCCCGGCCAATTCCATCATAACTCCCTTGCGAACTAACGATAGAGTTCAGGGGGTGATCTACTTTCTGTTTCCTGAGCTGGATCTCTTTGATTTGCGTCAATGGTGTGGTTTAGTCGCTCAATCTCCTTGGCTCTCTCATCCAATCGCGTCGTGTCCATTGTAATGCCAAGAACCTTGGTCAATGCCACCAGAACGCCTCGTGCAGCCTTTGCATCAACGGAATAACCTGAAGTCTCAGCTGAAAGAAAGCATCCATCCATTCCACGGAGCTTTGCGAGGCCGAAGAGAAGTCCGTTCATCCATGTAACATTACCTTGACTCATCACATGGAAACCGTAATCTGCAATTTTTTTCACTAGATTAGGATCAGTGGCCGTTGCATAGATCTTAGGATCTTCGACGGCGGTTCCAGTTACGTGTGCACCTATTGTGTAGACTTTCTTAATGCCCATGCCTTTTGCGAGCTGGAGTACCTCAGAAGCAATTTGATACGCAGCCTGGGGTTCTGAAGGTTGTGTATCCCCACCTAAGATTAGCAGATCAGTTTTCCTATCAGGAGACCTATGAAAGTACAAGTTTGCCTTTTGGAGACCCGCTGTCCCGTCAGATTGGATCATAATATGAGGAGGGAAACCGTAGGAGTAAATCTCTCCGAACAACTTTCCCTTTAGCTCTTTGACAAAATGATCTAGTGCCAGATTAGCTACATATCCACTGTCAGCGACTCCTCCCACTAGCACTGGATGACGAAGATCCGGTTTCTCCTTAAGCTTGAGGAAAACCTTCAAAGCAGATGTACGGATGAAAACTTGCGCCTAAAAAGCGGTTTGGTGGTACAGTGGATGACTCATCTAACCCATAGAATTTCTTGGTCGAGCGTTACGGAGTAACGCGTCAGACAGATCTTCTTCCTGACACAAGATTTCGTGGGGGCAATAGACATGATACTCTCAAGTGGTATTTCTAGTTGCTCTCGAAAGCATTTTATGTTCTCGTGGAGAA
>CEQE01147126.1_pt1 | contig 22676 bp, 23 predicted proteins | sample 356201 | NCBI WGS metagenome assembly CEQE01 (sample SAMEA2619970, study PRJEB7988) | marine metagenome | biome: marine biome (ENVO:00000447); feature: mesopelagic zone (ENVO:00000213) & marine oxygen minimum zone (ENVO:01000065); material: "saline water (ENVO:00002010), including plankton...
TGACGCCATTACCGGCGCCCAAGCCGTTGCTCTGACAACAATGATGGCGAAGTCGGGTATCGGCGTAAACGGCATTCGCCAAGAGATCACCAAACGGTTCGGTTATGATCTCAGCCGGTCGGTAGATGACATACGCCCGAACCATATTTTTGATGTTTCCTGTGCCGGCACGGCGCCGACGGCGATTATCTGTGCCTTGGCAGCAACAGATTACGAGGATGCCGTTCGCAACGCGATCTCGCTTGGCGGTGACAGTGATACGCTTGCGTGTATTGCCGGCGGTATTGCTGAAGCGATTTTCGGTGTGCCGGAAAAGATTGCGGCAACGGCGCGGGGATACCTTAACGATGAATTGAACGCTGTGGTGAAGCGTTTTCTTATCCATATCGGATCGTAATTGGATGGAAAAATCTTTTGCAAAAATGAGCGAGCGGCTGATGAGAGAGCTTCAGGAGAGTGTGCAATCGGCGGCGCGCTGGACCGGCCGTGCCGTGCTCAGTGAGCAGGTGAAGGCCGCGCTGGAGAACGTGCCGCGCCATGTTTTTGTCAACGCTGAAAATGTGGCGCTGGCTTATGCCAATCGTCCGCTGCCGATTGGCTACGGCCAGACGATATCGCAGCCAACTGTCGTCGCAATAATGACAGATCTTTTGGATATTCAAGACTCAGATCGGGTGTTGGAAATCGGTACCGGGTCAGGCTACCAGACGGCCGTGTTGGCCGAAATTGCCGAGCGGATATTTTCCGTTGAAGTCGTCCCCGAGCTGGCGGCTGCGGCAACAGAACGGCTTGATCAACTGGGCTATAAAAATATCGAACAGATTACCGGTCAGGGCCGCGACGGTTGGCGGGATAAAGCGCCCTTTCAGGCTATTATGGTGACAGCTGCCGCAGAAGATATCCCCATTACCTTGGTTGATCAGCTCGATCGCGGCGGGCGCATGATAATTCCAATCGGTTTTAACCAAGGAGCGCAAAATCTTATTCGAATATGTAAGGATCAAGCGGGCAAAGTGACCGAACAAGCGGTCTTGCCGGTCTCCTTTGTGCCGCTGGTAAGCGAACCTGCGCATTAGAGATTCAATATGGAAAAAGGAAACTAAATAAATTCCTATTTCCGGTTGATGCGCGTCGTCAGGTTTTCCCAGACACGATCAATGGCAAGGCCGCTAAAGAACAACTCGGTACATTTCTCGGTTTCACCCGGCGTGAGGTAGCGAACATTACCGAGCTGCATTGACTGAATTTGCAGGGCAGCAGAAATCTGAAGATAAACCGCAGACAATGTTGCGCCCTTAATATCTGGTCCGGTGACAGAGCAGCCATGTCCCCGCATCAGGATAACGGTGCTGTCGCCTAATCTATGCGCCAAATCACGGCCTTGTTCCATATTACGGACCAGCAAATCAGTGTCGCCGAAATTGTCATGAATGTCCCAGATCGGAATGTTCTGGCCGATTACCGCTCCGGTATGAATGATCGGTTGCAGCTGGGTGCCGGTGACACCGAATGGAATTACCGAAAGCGAGTGATTGTGGACGACAGATTGCACTTCCGGCCGGGCTTCCATGATGGCGCCGTGGATAAACCGCTCGCCATAAGGCGTGAGCGTCGAGCCGTCGACACTATTGCCCTCAAGATCAAACTCCATCAAATCGTCGCGGCAGACAATCTCCGGTGCGCGTGAGCAGGAAATGAAAAAGTGATTGGGATTATCCGGGTTGCGGACACTTACGTGACCAAAAGAATCAACGACATTTTCATTGGCGAGAACGTGGTTGGCGATTACCAATTCGTCCAGCAGGTCTTCGATTTTAGCGTTCATGGTCTGTAATGGCCCCCGGATCTGTATCCTAATAAATAGCAGATTTATTAAATTATATCCAAATTACGACAAATTAATTGAAGCTACAATGATCCAAATCAATTAGAAATCTAAGTAAATTTTGGTTATTTAATATTTGCCAAGACGTTTTTGTTCAAAGACAATTATAGCGCCGCCGATTGTATACATCGCCAGCAGCCAGAAAATCCAGACCATTGCTTGTTGATCGATAATCCAGGCAAAGAAAACCGGTGCGATAGCACTGCCCAAGGCGATGCGCTTCGCCGCGCCATTAAAGAAGTGAAAGCTGGGCGACCGGCACTCGTCGATACGATTTCGCTGTATAGATAAATGAACAGATAATTTGGAAATCTTGTCGAAAAAATGCTAAGATTTCGAAGTAATTTCAGCGCATCGGGTTAAAGGCAAAATAGTAATGGATCAAGTGTCCTCCCAAGATGATCTCCAGGTTGACGAACAGCGCCTTAGAAATTTTGTCGCGATCTGTACCCGGACGCTCAACCATTTAGGTATCTTGGGCTATAGCGGCCATGTCAGCGTCCAGCTGCCGGAATCTAATCAATTTCTAATCCAAGCCTTTGACCAAAGCCGCGCCAAAGTGGCGCCCGATGATTTAATCGTCGTTGATGCGAAGGGCGTGCCGGCAAAAATTATCGACTCCAAGATGGAGGCCGATCTGGCAAAAACTTTAGCGAATCATAACGGTGCCTTAATGCGCGCCCACGGTGCGGTTATTGTGGCCGAAAGTATTGAAGCCCGCATGATTGATGCCATTCATTTTGTTGAAAATGCCGAAACCATGTATAAGGCGGCGATGTTGGGTCCGGTGAAACCTCTATCCCACGCCGAAATGCAGGAAATTGAAGCCAAAACAAGCCGTTCCAAACATATTAGTAAATTGTGGGACTATTATACGGGTAATGCCGTAGCAGCTGACGTCTTTCCACAAGATTGGCTTTAGCGGCCAGATGGGTTAAAGATTACGGATTATTGTTTGATAAATTTATTTAAGGTGATTGGTTAATTAAAATGCCCCCTAAAAAGAAATCTAATGGCAGTTTGCCGCCTTCAGAGAGTGTTGGATTTCTCATTCGAGATACCATGCTGCATATGCAGATTGTTCTGCGTGCCCATTTGCAGGAGCATAATCTGTCGACCGCGCAGTGGTATCAGCTCCGCGTGCTCTGGGAAGAAGAAGGTATTAGTCAAAGAGAATTAAGCCAGCGCGTCTGCACCACCGAGCCAACGACCCAAAGCGCGCTGCTGCGGATGGAAAAACAGGGGATTATTAAGCGGGTGCGGAATAAATCTGATCGGCGGGCAAATCATATATACCTGACCAAAAAGGGCCGCGCTCTGGAACCCAAATTGATTCCCTACGCGATGAGCGTCAACAAAGTGGCGGCCAAAGGAATAACCAAAAAAGAAATTAAAGAATTCACCAAAGTGATCAATAAAATTCGCGCCAATGTTATTGAAGAGATTGGTGTCGACGATTAAATTCACGCTTTTTGTTGTGCTTTTATTGTTTATTAGTGTCATTCAAGTTGACCGCAATTTCTCAAATTGCTAAGATTTCTAAGTAAATTTTACAATTGGATTTAGCGCCTATTGATGGGGGCGTTTTCAAGCCTATGGCAAGTCAAGTGAATCATGACGAGTATTGCGCCCGCGGGTGGAGCGCCTCGGCTATTCTTTGGAGTGGATCGCCGAAGTTAATGCCTGCGATCCCGAAGAGGCCTTACACATGTCGGATGACGAGATTGCGGCGCAGAAATAGGCGCTGGTGGCGTTTAGAACTTTCGGTAATGATGTCGCTCAAGAGTTTGATGTGTTGATCGACGAAGTGGGACATGAAATAGCGGTCACGCTTACGATGGCGGTTGGACGCTGCATAACCTACGCGATTACGGTCAACACCTTGGAATTGGCGCCGCCGGCGCCCTCAGTATTTGAACAGGATGTAGTTTAAGGAACTAAATAAATGACAAAGCTTCGCCTCAATTTTGCCGCCAGCGGATATGATCATTTTCGCGACCTGATCGACGGTACCGTACCGGTGGAAGGCATTGATTTAAATTGTATGCGTTTTTCCATTGAAGAGACCTTTGCGCGTTTCGTGAATTTTCAGGAATGGGAAGTTTCGGAAATGTCGTTCGGCAAGTTTGCCTCTTTTATTTCTCAAGACAATGGCAAAGTCATCGGCCTGCCGGTGTTTCCGTCCCGCGTCTTTCGCCAATCCTCCATCTATGTGAAAGCGGATAGCCCGCTCAAAGGGCCAGAAGATTTGGCCGGCAAAAAAATTGGCATTCCGGAATGGGCGCAAACCGCATCGATCTATACCCGCGGCTGGCTGGTCGATCAGCTTGGTATTCCGCTTACCGATATTGAGTGGTTTCAGTCGGGCGTCAATCAGGCGGGCCGGGATGAAAAGGTGAAGCTGAAGCTACCAAAAGGCGTTTCGCTGACACCGGTGTCTGATAAGTCGCTGACCGAAATGCTGCTCAACGGTGATATCGATGCAGCGGCGACGGCTCATCCGCCGCAACCTTTCGAAGATGGCGATCCCAGCATCAAGCGGCTTATCCCGAACTACCGGGAAGTCGAAGAAGCTTATTTCAAGGCAACCAATATTTTCCCGATTATGCACATCATTGCGCTACGACGTGATGTCTATGAAGCCAATCCCTGGATCGCCATGAATTTGTATAAAGCCTTCACGGCATCGAAAGAAAACAGCGTTACGCGAGCGCAAGAAATTGCGGCGACACGTTTCCCTTTCGCCTGGTGTTACGAGGCGGCAGAACGAACCAAGGAATTATTTGGCGAAGATTTCTTTCCATACGGTTTAGAGCCCAATCGTCCAACCTTGGAGGCTTTCCTCAAATATTCTTATGACCAGGGCATCTGCCACCGCGAAGTTGCTCCAGAAGAGCTTTTCCCTGAAGAACTGGGCAAAGTCTTTAAAGTGTGATTGGTTTGCTGATTCAATTTGAAAGTGTGTGAGGCCTAAATTTTGGTGCTGTAAATGCCCGATTTTTGGTTAGATTCTGGATACAGATTACTCGATAAAACACCCGGCGGTCACCTGGCAGTGACTGATGATTTTTTGCGCGCCTATTTGATGCGTCCGGAAATGGAGCCGGTGGAAGAATCGTGCGAGGTGGAACGCGCCCTTCACGCACGACTACTGGAAAACCCGAAATCAGATATATCATCCGCTGATATAGCCGCCATGGCGGACGATGATATTAAAGAAAATTATCAGGTGGTGATAGGGTTTCGGGATCGTTTGGTGACAGCGGAAACAGTTGAGGACTGTTACTTAGGCCTCTTTAAAAATCCGGGTGGTCAAATTCCACCATTGTTTATCAACCAACTGACCCAAATTATCTTACACAATATCTTAGCGGACACGCTTTATCCCCTGTGGGTGCGTTGTGGCGAGATGTTGTTCCGGGAACAAAAAATAACACTACAAAATGAAGCCATAATGGCGGCCGATGCGGATACCGTAGATCTCCATCTATCTTCCGGGGCACCGGCGAGTCTCGAAATTGCCAAAGGTAAAAATGATGCCGGCGCAAAGGAAATTGAACTCGATGTTTTGAGCGACAAAAACGCAGAAATTTATTGGGATAGATCCGACAACTACGATACGGTTCTCGATCTTAGGGTTTGGGGACAAGCGAATACGTCGCTTTGCCGGGTGATGGAAAGATGGGTGAACCATTTCTATCAAGTACCGGTCAATATTCAGCCACTAGAAGAAGTGAAAGAAGATAGCTGGGTTTGGCATATCGGACTTGATACGGAAGCAACTGCTTTGTTGAATGATTTATACAACGGCAATGAAGTTGCAGAGGAGAGAAATCAGCGCCTGGTGTCCTTGTTCCGGATGGAAATCAGAGATGAAACGCTGATTAAACCGGACATTGCCGGGCGGCCGATTTACCTTGGTATGGCGATGACAGCAGATAATCTGCTACGCTTGAAACCGCAAAATCTTTTGGTCAATTTGCCTTTGGCAGAAAGTGCCTAAATTATAACGGGAGACCACGATGGACGATGATCAGTTTAATATGAACATCCGAAGATATCTCAAGAAGGTTGGTATTACGTCTCAGCGGGAAATTGAAAACGCCGTGCGTAAAGCGATGGAAGAGGGTGCTCTTCAGGGTGATGAAGTTCTTGATATGAAAGTTACGCTTAACATTGGTGTGCTAAACAAATCCGTCGATATCGACGGCGAGATTGGCCTCAACTAGTTTAAGCGTCTTCAGGGTCATCCAGGTCGTGTGATTTTTTGAATTCCTCGGCTTCTTCGCGCATTTTTTCACGTTCTTCTAGATAATCCGCCGTCGTCCGAATTTCGGGGCGATCACCAACAGCCATCGGCGTATCCGGGTCATCAAACTGATCGGTAACGCGGCAGTCTGGGCACATTTTAATGCGTTCAAGTGCCGCATCATCAGCAAACATCGAATGACCGCGCAGTTTTTCAACCATTTGATCGATGGAGGATTTAACACCAAACGGCTCGCCACATTTAACGCATTCGAAAGGTTCTTCTTCTTTAACGATGATTGTGTCACGAGCCTCTTTATCGAAGTTAAAACGCGGCGACAGAGTAATGACTGATTCCGGACAAATCGTCCGGCACAATCCGCACTGCACACAAGCTGTTTCGGTAAAAGTAAATTGCGGGCTGTCGGGATTGTCCTTCAAGGCGCCGGTCGGACAGGCAGCAACACAAGACAGGCAAATCGTGCAAGCTTCCGTGTTTACCTCAATGGCGCCAAAGGGGGCACCGGTTGAGAGCGGCAAGATGTCTACCGGCGTCGGCGCTTGCTCGTGGAGGTGATTGAGAGCGAGATTAACCAAAGAACGCTTGTTACCCATTGGGGCAAAGTCGCCAGGCTCAATCGGCAAGGTGTCGATATCGGCATAGAGAGCATCGGCAACTGCCTCCGGGTCAGCCTGATCGATGATGGCCACTCGATTGTCGCCATAGCCAAGCCCCACCAAAGCGGCATCGGCTAATTCGATCTGACCTGCCAAGCCGTCGGTTTCACCTGTATTTCCAGGGCCGGTCAATATACGCAGGGCGCCGGCACCATAGGCCATCGCAACGGCGAAAAAATCAAAACCAATTTGAGTAACTTCAGTGAGAGCAAACGGCAACACATGGGCAGGCAAACCGCGCCCCATATGCGCGATGGCGGCAATCATATCCTCGCCGTAACTGGTATCGTGCAGCAGTAAGACAGAATTTTCGCCCTTCGCTTTCCGGTAGCTATCGAGCAGTAATTTCACCCGTTCAAAAATAAAATTTCCAGCGGGAAGCTGATAGCTCGCAGCACCCGTCGGGCAAACGGATGCACAACTGCCGCAACCGGCGCAGATATAGGCATCGATTTCAACTTCATCCTGGGCTGGTGTGATGGCGCCGGTCGGGCAGACATCCAGGCACCGCGTGCAGCCAGTTTGAGAACTGCGCGCATGGACGCAGATATTATTGTCATATTTTATATAGCGCGGCTTCTCAAACTCGCCGACTAGATCGACGATATCAAATAATGCCTTTTGAATGCCGGCGGGATCCTTGGCTTCAACGTGGAAGTAGCCTTCCCGTTTTTCCGGCGCCGTGATCAGCGGCTTGCCACTGGAGATATCGAGGATGAGATCAAACTCGATAGCAACATCCTTATTTTTGCTGCCGATTTCGAAACTGCCGCGCGATGAAACTTGAACGGTGGCGTATTTATCAACGACAACATTGAAAGCACCGAGGTGACCGCTGACCGATTTAATCTCACCAGCAAACACCGGCACATCCATAAGCCGCGGCGGCTGAATGTCCGCCTTGCCTTTGAAAATGCAGGTGACGCCAAGGCGTTCGGATAGCTGCTTGGCAATTTCCAGCGTGTTTTCGTCTTTGCCGTAAATCAGAACTGAGCCTTCGGAGCGCATTGAAATACTGTTCGCCATGGGCGCATCCAAAGTGGCTTCCTGGATTAAGGCCTGAATTTTTGGCAGTGCTTTATTGGCTTCTTCTGACCAGCCCGCGCGTTCTCGAATATTGGTGTAGGAAATTTGCAGATCGGGATTGGCCTCAGCTGCAGTTTCGACAAATAACGGCGCTTCCTGGGTACAGGCGACAACCATCGGCGCGCCAGCTGAAACGGCATTGGTAAAATTAGCCAGCTGAGCACGGCACAGGTGAGTGTTGATGTTTACGTCACCATCGAAAAGCTTAGTAAGCGATTTTTTCGGCAACTTCATCGTGCCTTCGCAATCGCAGATTAGAATTTCTTTGTTGTTTAATTTCATCTAACCGTTCCCTGATGTTTTATTGTTATTTGTTATTTGTTATTTGTTATTTGAAATTTGTCATTTTTTAGCGTTGGCGAAAAATACCTGTTTGGTGTTAAGCCTGTAATTGTTGATTGCTGCCTGGCCTTCGGTAGAGAGTATCCAGTTGATAAATGTATTCGCTTCTTTGCTTTTGACATGTTTGTGGCGCGCTGGGTTTACTTTGATGATGCCATATTGATTTTGCAACAATGGATCATGTTCAAAGAGAATTTTAAGCTCTCCCTTATTTTTAAAATTTTCCCAGGTTGCCCGATCGGTCAGTGTGTAAGCGTTCATCGATGATGCGATATTAAGCGTGGCGCCCATGCCGGAACCGGTTTCCCGATACCATTTTACGCCGTTGCTTGAAGGTGCCATCTTGAGCGCCGTTTGCCAGATGGACAGGCTTTTCTTATGGGTGCCGCTATCATCGCCGCGGGAGGTGAAAATCGATTTACTGTTGGCGATCGCTTTATAGGCTGATATGACGGATTCTGTTTGGCCGACTTTTGCCGGGTCGTTTCCTTTACCTTTTCCGGGGCCAACAATCACAAAGTCGTTAAACATGACGTCGCTACGCCCGACGCCGAAGCCAGCGCGCACAAAGGCCAACTCTGACTTTTTGTGATGAACAAAAAGCACATCCGCATCGCCGCGACGCGCGACCCGTATTGCCTGCCCGGTACCGACACCAACGACCCGAATTTGAAGGCCGTGCTTGCTGGTGAATTTGGGCAGGAGGTAGTCAAACAAGCCGGAATTTACCGTTGAAGTCGTCGAGGCAACGACGATGAAACGCTCGGCGGCAGAAACATTTCCCGTGAGTGTGACGCCAGCAATTAAGCTTATGAGAAAAAATTTAGCGGCTAACTTCACTTGATACCTCGATATTTTACTTCTGAAGGTGGTTTCAATTCCTGGCGATGCCACCAGAGAAGCTCGCCTTTTAAGAACGCCTGCGCGAGATCATTTTGGGGCTCGTCAAAAAATTTATCGGCCGGCGCATTTTCCAGTAATCGCCCGCGATATAAGAACAACACGTCGTCCGCCAATCGTTTGGCCTGACCAAGATCATGGGTGGACATGACGATCTTGGTGCCGGTTGTTTTAATCGTCGAAATAATTTCTTCCAGCGAATGGGTTGCCGCCGGGTCCAGATTGGCGGTCGGTTCGTCTAAAAATAATACTTCAGGTTTTAACGACCAGGCGCGGGCGAGCGCGAGGCGTTGCTGCTCGCCAATTGATAAAGCTCGAGCCGGTGATTTTGCCAATCGCGCCAAGCCGGTGATTTGCAACATTTCATCGGTGATTTGGTCACGCTCTGCTCGAGAAATCCCGCGTGACCTGAGGCCAAAATGAAGATTGGCGGTCACCGAGCGGCGCAGCATAACGGGCCGCTGAAAGACCATCGCCTGATACTGCGCTGCATTGGCGTTGGCCGGGCCCTGCCAGGTAAGTGCGCCATCGCTCGGCTTGATTAAACCATGGCACAATCGCAAAAGCAGACTTTTTCCCGCGCCATTGGGACCAAGAATGATGGTGCTCGTGCCAGAGTTTAACGTCAGGCTCATCTCCTTGATCAAGCGCATGCCATTAACTTCATACGACACATTGTCCAGCTTCAGCGGCAAAATGTTATGCCCCTTCGTCTGACTTTGTTTCAGGCCTATGTTTGAATTAGCTGAACTATCCATGACGTTTTATTGCTGCTTCATTGATGATAAAGGCGGCGGCATTTACGCCGAGAGCGAGACAGAGCAGGATAACCCCGAGACCAAGCGCCAGCGCGAGATTACCCTTGCTGGTTTCCAAGGCAATCGTCGTCGTCATCACGCGCGTCACATGATCGATGTTGCCGCCGACAATCATCACCGCACCGACTTCGGCACTGGCGCGGCCAAACCCAGCCAAGATTGTCGTCACCAAACTAAACCGATTGTCCCATAAGAGGGCGATCACCGTTTCCTTAGGTGGCGTGCCAAGGGAGCTGAATTGTTCGGCATATTCATTCCATAGCGTTTCCGTCGATTGCCGTGTCAGGGCGGCGATTATCGGAGTGATCAAGATGGTCTGGGCGATGATCATCGCAGTTGGCGTAAATAAAAGTCCCAAAGTACCCAACGGTCCGGACCGGGATAAAATCAAATAGACGATCAGGCCCACGACAACGGGCGGCAATCCCATGAGAGCATTTAAAATAACAACCAATGTTGTGCGGCCTGGGAAACGAAACACAGCCAAGGCGGCGCCGAGCGGTAAGCCGATCAGGCTGGCCAGCAGGACAGCGATTAAGCTGATTTGCAGCGATAAGCCGACAATTTCTGCTAAGCTGCTTTCAAAGCTCAGTATAAGCGCAAATGCCGCCGAGAATGCTTCGTTAAAATCAGACATGTGTCAGTGCCTACCCAGGTGTCTAACTATAATTTCTAATTAATTATTAAGAGCTTGAGGTCAGTGACCATTCGCCACTTTATTATAAAAATTGATTTTATGGCAAAATTCATGTTCGGTGACAAAACAATTAATTCGTTTTAACCTGTTAATTACATGAAGTCAGCTTGAAAGGCTTGGGTTTGAGCGACGAAAAAAAGCAGATTTTGCCATTAGGCGTGGTTCTCCAACGCCGGGAGTCGGATCATGAATGGCTCGACTATGATTGGTCTGTGGCCTCCGTATTGCCGGGTGCAGCCGACACTGAGGACTGGAAAGTGCTGAGGTCCGGGACCGATCAAGAGGGCGATTGGACGCAGTTTCATGCCGGCACCCTGCCGCTCGAAATATTCCGCAAGGAAACTGAGGGCTACAAATTTAATCTGACGTTGGAGCGACCTTCAGTTTTTATTGTGCTGCGTGAAAGCGACGACGAAGAGGATGAACATGATCTCTACCCTTTCCTTGTCACTGTGTGTCCCTACGAAGCGCAGGATTATTTGGATAGCGGCGAGGAAATTGTTGAATCCGTGCCGATGCCGGAGGCCGTGATGGCTTGGCTGGCAGACTATATTGAGCAACATCATGTGGACGAGCCCTTTAAAAAACGCAAGCAGAAGAAGTTTGACCCCCGCAAAGAAGGTTTTGATAAACCGCCACCGCCGATCAGTCATAAATATAACCGGCCATCGTCATGAGCGATGAGACCACCAAAGACGGCAATTTCATAGGCCGTTGGTCGCAGCGCAAAACGGCTGAACGTGACAAAATTCCAGAGCAACCCGAAGCGGCACTACCGGCCGATGCCACCGCGGAAACACCTGAGAATGATGAGGCGGTGATAGATCCGGAAGATCTGCCGGACATTGATACCCTCGATAAAGATTCCGACTACACGGTGTTTATGAAGAAAGGCGTGCCGGAAGAACTCAAACGGCTGGCATTGCGCAAATTATTCCACAGTGACCCGGCGCTTTCCGTGTTGGATGGGCTCAATGATTACGACGAAGATTACAGCATGCTGGGCATGGTCGCCGAGGAAATCACCACCCGCTATAAAGCCGGTAAGGGTATGGTCGATCCGGAAGATGAAATTGTTGCCGAAGAGGAAGCTGCGGCAGAAGGGACCGAAAGCGAGGCTCCCGGGCAAGTTGAAATGGAAGAGCCGGACAAAATCTCAGCCGAAGACATTGAACCAGCAGAAGCTGATGATAACGATGATGATTTAATCGCGGATGACGGCGACCTGGAAGGTTAAAATAATTTATCGACTGTCGATAAATTCACATGAATTCACAACTTCCTTAATTAGGTGCCAGGCACCTAATTCAATTGGTCAATTTCGGCAATGACTTTGGTGGCAATGTCCATGTAAGCCTTGGCGTGCGGGCTGCTGGTTTTGCTGACGACGATCGGCCGGCCGCCATCGGAGGTTTCGCGGATTTCCACATCTAAAGGAATTTCTCCGAGGAACGGGCAGCCGTATTTTTCGGCCGTTTCCTTGGCGCCGCCATTGTCAAAGATATGCGCTTCATCACCGCATTTTGGGCAAATGTAATAGCTCATATTTTCGACCAGCCCGATAATCGGCACGTCGACTTGGCGAAACATGTTGAGGCCTTTGCGCGCATCCAGCAAAGCTATATCCTGCGGTGTTGAGACAATAATCGCACCCGCCAGTTCTGTGCCCTGCGCCATCGTCAATTGCGCATCGCCTGTACCCGGCGGCATGTCGACAATCAAAATATCCAACGGCGCCCATTCAACATCGCGCAGCATTTGCTCCAACGCGCCCATCACCATCGGCCCGCGCCAAATCGTTGGTTCTTCTTCCGGCACCAGAAATCCCATCGACATGCATTTGACATCGTAATTTTCCATTGGGATGAGTGTATTACCATCTTCCGAGCGCGGCTGACCAGTGATACCCATCATCCTTGGTATGGACGGCCCGTAAATATCCGCATCCATGATGCCAACTTTTTTACCGAGCCGGGAAAGAGCGAGAGCTATATTGACCGAAGTGGTGGATTTGCCAACACCACCTTTACCGGAGGCCACGGCAATAATGGCGCCAACCCCCTCTGACCGAATACGACGTTCGTCTTGGGTTAAATCAAGTGTCGGTGTCGGAGGTGCGGCGGCAGGAGCTTCCCGTTCCTCGGTCAAAACCGCTGTCGCGTTTAGCACGCCAGGGATTTCAGCAGCCAGTTTTTCGCATTGCTGGCGAACATCTTCCATCACCGGGGCACGCTCTTCAGTGGTTTCCACCATGATGTGAACCATACCGTCCTTCACCACGATACCGGAAACAAGTTCAAGTGAAATCACGTCACCATCCAAGTCAGGAACTTGAACCTGAGTAAGGGCTTCGGCAATTTGGTCTTCGGTCACGGATGCCATAAATTTCTATTCCAACTCAATCTTTTTACTCAATGCTGATCCATTAATAGCGGCGACTTAGGATTTATCCAGGAAATTTTTAATAATTCCAAAGTTGAAAAAAAGTCGAACTTGCCGCAAACTTAGGACATCTCTCGGGGAACTTAATGATGCGATTATTGCTGAGTACTCTGATTTTAGGTTTAGGCTTGGCTGGTTTTCAGCCGGATAGCCGCGCCGACTTCGCCGGCCATGTCAGTATCGTCAACTCTGTCACGTTTTCTGCTGATGGCAAAACCGCTCTTTCCGGGAGTTGGGATTGGACCATGCGGCTTTGGGATGTGGCGTCGCAAAAAACCATTCGAAAGTTTAAAGCCCACACGCTGAGTGTGAATAGCGCGGCCTTCTCGCCCGATGGTAAAACCGCGCTTTCAGCCAGCGCGGATGGCACGTTGAAACATTGGGAGTTGAAGTCCGGTAAAGTTCTCAACACCTTCAAAGGCCACACAGGTATTGTTACCAGCGTGGTTTTCTTGAACGGGGGCACCCATGCGCTTTCCGGCAGTACCGATAAAACACTCATTCAATGGAACTTGGCGACCGGAGCTATCGAAATGCACCTGACGGGGCATCGTGGACCGGTTTTATCAGTCGCCCTGCCCGAAAATGGCGATATGGCATTTTCTTCGAGCTATGACGGCACCATCAGACAATGGGATTTAAAGACCGGGACGACGTCAAAAATTTACACCGGACATCAATTTAACGTGAACACAGTTGCGGTCTCGAAAGATGGCAGAATTTTGGCTTCGGGCAGTGTCGATGAGACCGTAAAAATTTGGGACGCGGTAAGTGGTAAAGAATTACGATCGCTGACGGGGCATTTTGGATTTATTGCCGCTGTCGCAATCTCTCCCGACAAAAAAACCCTGCTGTCGGCGGGCCGGGATTTGATTATCCGGCATTGGAACATCAAGACCGGTCAATTGATAAAATCGATGTCCGGCCACAAGAAGCCGATTTGGGATATTGCTTTTGCGCCCGACGGCAAAACAGCAATTTCTGGCGGCGGCGATGAAGTGTTGCGTCACTGGAATTTAGCCGACGGCACTGAAATAAAAAAGTAACCGCCTAATAAATTAAGGCTGCACAATCGTTCTGAGATAAATGATAAGGGCTCGACGATCATCGGCACGGGAAAATCCATTAAAAGGCATTCGATTATTCGGGATCATTTTGTGGGGCGCTAACAAATAGGTGTCGAGCGTCTCATCGGTCCAGATAAAATCTGCATTTTTCCACGCGTCTGAAAAATCATAGTCCGGCACGTCGCCGGCTTTCCTGCCGAACATGCCATAAAGATTTGGACCGATGCGATGATTTTGACCGGCTTTATAGGTGTGACAATGGACACATTTCTTAAAAAGCGTCTGACCTCTCAAGAAAGTTTGATCGGCCGCCTGTACATCCGCGAATGGCCCGCTCATCAAAAAAATGGCAATAGCGCCAAATACTAAAATTAATAAGGTTTCTAAGTTATTGCAACAAAACGAGTTTTTCATTTGCAAAAGTTCCAGTCAAAAATAGCAGCATCGATATGAATAAATTAATACTCATTCCACTGGACTAAAAAAACCAAATTTGGATATTACTTCCATTGACTCCTATAGGTGTTATTTCTAATCTTTCTAACATAAGAAACAATTCAAGTAATATAAAAGAAAAAATAACAATAAAAAATTCACAGGGTTACAGGATAGTAGGGGAGAGACAGGTTGACCTCTGGTCTCAACACGCAATTATCCATATCTGCAGAAGAGCAATTTCGCGCTCATTTCTACCTTTTGTTGTCCCGACTATTGGGTGCGCCGGTCGATGCGGAACTGCTTGGCCTTATGCAAGAACTTGAAGGTGATGATAGCGATATTGGTGCGGCGATTGCTGATCTTAAAAATCTTGCCGAGAATATTAGCGTTGATCAAGCCGCTGAAGAATATGAAGCGATATTTATCGGTGTGACCCAAGGCGAATTAATCCCGTTCAAATCATATTATCTAACGGGCTTTTTAAATGAAAAGCCGTTGGCTGAATTGCGCCAGCATATGGATGAGCTCGGCATTGAAAAATCGGAAGATGCCGCCGAGCCGGAAGACCACATCGCTTTTCTGTGCGAAATGATGCACGGGCTTATTGTCGGATCTTTTGGCAAACCGTTGGCACTGCCTGAGCAATACCGGTTCTTTGAAAATCATATTGCTAATTGGGCGCCCAAATTTTTTGAAGATCTCGAAACGACTGAGTCGGCGCGACTTTATGTGCCGATTGGCCGAATCGGGAAATTATTTATGGAAGTCGAAAGTGAGGCTTTCCTAATAGCTGCTTAAAGTTAGGCCTAACTGAAATCAGCTTTAACGGTCCGAGTTATTCTAGATAAGCGGACGACGAAAAGGAGAAGGTAGATGGATAAGAAAAAGAGCGCAACGCCGTCACGGCGTGAGTTTCTTAAAACAGCCGGTCTCGGGGTCGGCGTCGCTGCTGTCGCTGGTGGGATAGTGTCTGTCGATGATGCTGAGGCTGCGACACTTCAAGATGAGAAAACGACAGGCTATCGGGAAACCGAGCACGTCAAAAAATATTACGATTCTGCAAGAATGTAGATTTTGATATTGAGTGGAAACACTCTAAGGGAACCTTAATGAAAAAATTCAAAAATAGGAGAGGCACATGCTGATAAAGAAGACGGATGGAGTGGCTCATCGCCCTCGTTTGTCAAAGGCGCTCGCGGGATTAACCGGCAGCGCAATTGACCGTCGTACTTTCCTCAAAAGATCAGGTATGACTGTTGGCGGATTGGCCGCCGCATCGACTTTATCCTTGGGGCGGGTGAAAAAGGCCCAGGCGCAGGCAAAGGGTTCGAGCGCGGTCAAAGAGGTTAAGTCAATTTGCACCTACTGCGCCGTCGGTTGCACCGTCGTCGCCGAGGTTCAAAATGGCGTCTGGGTCGGCCAGGAACCCGGCTATGACAGTCCGATCAATCAGGGCGCCCACTGCGCCAAGGGCGCCGCAGTGCGCGAACACGCCCATGGCGACCGCCGTTTGAAATACCCAATGAAACTCGTTGGCGGCAAATGGCAGCGTATGAAGTGGGATGACGCGATCAATGAGATCGGCGATCGTCTGCTGAAAATTCGCAAAGATTCAGGGCCGGATTCAGTTTATTGGCTGGGCTCTGCCAAGCACAGCAACGAACAGGCCTATCTGTTCCGTAAATTCTATGCCTTCTGGGGCTCCAACAACGGTGATCATCAAGCCCGTATCTGCCACTCGACGACGGTTGCCGGTGTGGCCAACACCTGGGGCTATGGCGCAATGACCAACTCTATGAACGATATTCAAAATTCCCGTTCGGTCATACTGTTCGGCAGCAACCCCGCCGAAGCACATCCGGTTTCCTTGCTTCATATCTTGAAAGCCAAGGAACAGAACAATGCGCCGTTAATTGTCTGCGATCCCCGGTTTACCCGGACTGCGGCCCATGCCGATGAATTTGTTCAGATGCGCCCCGGCACCGATGTGCCGCTGGTTTGGGGCATTCTCTGGCATATCCTTGAAAACGGTTGGGAAGACAAGCGCTTCATTCAACAACGCGTCTTTGGTATGGATCAGATCCGTTCGGAAGTTAGAAAATGGAATCCCAAAGAAACCGAACGGGTCACTGGTATTCCAGGCTCGCAGTTGAAGCGTGTCGCCAGAACCTTGGCGAACAACCGTCCCGGCACTCTGGTCTGGTGCATGGGCGGCACGCAGCATACCAGCGGCAACAATAACACCCGCGCCTATTGCGTGCTGCAATTGGCCTTGGGCAACATGGGCACCGCCGGTGGCGGCGCCAATATCTTCCGCGGCCACGACAACGTTCAGGGCGCCACAGATATGTGCGTTCTGTCTCACTCGCTGCCGGGCTATTACGGCCTGTCAACGGGTGCGTGGAAGCACTGGTCCCGGGTTTGGAAAGTTGATTACAACTATATCCTTGGCCGTTTTGCCTCCCAGAAACTGATGACCTCCAAAGGCATACCCGTGTCGCGCTGGATCGATGGTGTTCTTGAAGACAAGAAAAACATAGATCAGCCGGATAACGTCAAGGGTATGATTTTCTGGGGTCACGCTCCGAACTCGCAATCCCGCGGCGTCGAAATGAAAAAGGCGATGGAAAAACTCGATACACTTGTCGTCATCGATCCCTATCCAACGCCGACCGCGGTCATGCATGACCGGACAGATGGCGTTTATCTGCTGCCGGCGGCGACCCAGTTCGAAACTTATGGCTCCGTGACCGCGTCCAACAGGTCGTTCCAATGGCGCGAAAAGATCGTCAATCCGCTTTTCGAATCCAAGCCGGATCATGAGATTATGTATCTCTTCGCCAAGAAATTCGGCATGGCCAAGGAGATGTTCAAAAACATCAAGGTCAATAAGAACGAACCCTTGATCGAAGATATTACCCGCGAATTCAACAGCGGCATGTGGACCATCGGCTATACCGGTCAATCGCCGGAAAGGCTACGGTCTCACATGAAAAACCAGCACACCTTTGACCGGCGGACATTGCAGGCCAAGGGCGGCGGTAACGACGGCGAGTTCTATGGCCTGCCGTGGCCTTGCTGGGGCACCCCGGAAATGAAACATCCGGGAACGCCGATCTTGTATGATACCTCTCGCCCAGTTGGCGAAGGCGGCTTGAACTTCCGGGCACGCTTTGGGGTAAAACGCAATGGTGTAAATCTATTGGCTGAAGGCTCCTATCCGGTTGGCTCAGAGATTAAAGACGGCCATCCCGAATTTAACATGGCTCTGTTGAAAAAATTGGGCTGGGATGGCGATCTGACGGCGGCTGAAAAAGCGTCCATTGCCAAGGTCGCCGGTGATAAGACCAACTGGAAAACCGACCTTTCCGGCGGTATCCAGCGGGTCGCCATCAAGCACGGCGCCGCCCCCTTCGGCAACGCCAAGGCGCGGGCGGTGGTCTGGACCTTCCCGGATCCGGTGCCCATCCACCGCGAACCACTGTATACCTCGCGCCGGGATTTGGTGGGCGATTATCCGACCTACAAGGATACCAAGAATTATCGCCTGCCGACCTTGTACGCGAGTATCCAGAAAAAGGACTTCTCCAAGAAGTTCCCGACCATCCTCACCTCGGGCCGCATCGTTGAATATGAAGGTGGCGGCGATTCCAGCCGGGCCAATCCTTGGCTGGCCGAGTTGCAGCAGGAAATGTTCGTCGAGATCAATCCGGTCGATGCAAACAATTCCGGCATTCGCGATGGTGCGGCTGTCTGGCTGCATGGCGCGGAAGGGGCCAAACTCAAAATGAAAGCGATGCTCACCGAACGGGTCGCCCCCGGCGTCGCGTTCATGCCGATGTCCTTTGGTGGTCATTTCCAAGGCAAGGACCTTAGGGATAAGTATCCTCAAGGCGCCGATCCCTACGTCTTGGGTGAAGCCGCGAATACCGCAATGACCTATGGATACGATTCGGTCACACAGATGCAGGAAACTAAGTGCAGCCTGTGCCGAATCGAAGCAGCGTAAGGAGATAGACAATGGCTAGAATGAAGTTTTTGTGTGATGCCGAGCGCTGTATCGAATGCAACGCCTGTGTGACGGCCTGTAAAAACGAGAACGAAGTGCCGTGGGGCGTTAACCGTCGTCGGGTCGTGACCCTAAATGATGGTAAACCTGGCGAGCGTTCAATCTCGGTTGCTTGTATGCACTGTTCAGATGCACCCTGCATGGCAGTTTGTCCGGTAGATTGCTTCTACCAATCTGCCGAGGGTGTGGTCCTTCACTCGAAGGATTTGTGCATCGGTTGCGGCTACTGCCTCTATGCTTGCCCGTTTGGGGCGCCTCAGTATCCCCAAGCCGGCAACTTCGGCAGCCGCGGCAAAATGGACAAATGTACCTTCTGTAATGGTGGACCAGAAACAGATCACTCCTCCGCCGAATTCCAGAAATATGGACGCAATCGTCTGGCAGAAGGCAAGTTGCCGCTCTGTGCAGAAATGTGCTCCACCAAGGCTCTCTTGGCTGGTGACGGTGACAAGGTTTCTGATATCTACCGCGAGCGCGTTGTCGCCCGTGGCTTTGGTTCAGGTGCATGGGGTTGGGGTACTGCCTATCAACGTAAAAGGCAGGGTAACCGCCTCTAGTAATCCTCTCTTCCAATGAAAGAATTGGGAGAGACTATAGATTATGCAAATCCGCAGCACTCAGTATTGGGTGCTGCGGGGTTGTATCATTCGCTCTGTAATTTAGAGGATAAATATTAGGCCTGGTGAACTCCTAGAAGGATAATTTTATGAAATTTTTATCGAAAATGACTCCTTGGATTGGCGCATTATCGTTGGCGGCTGTCTTAACTTTGACAGACTTGTCTGCAATCGTTATCAGCAACGGTCATGTCGCTCTAGCGCAAAGTCAACCGCCTGATCAATCTACCGCGATTGCGCCATCGTCACCGGGGTCCAGTGTGCGCCCGCCAGCTTCACAAAAATGGGGCGAACCGGCTGCTGTGCCAACTAATCTTCTGCCCCAGGAAAGTAGACCAACAGTCTGGGGCCGAATTCGTTTGGGCACCAAGGGAAATGTATCTATTCCGGATAAAAATGCTGGCATTCTTGTACAGTCACAAGGGGAACGCTGGCGTCAATTCAGAATGAACGATTTGGTAGTCTTTGGCGGCTGGCTCATTATCGGTATCATTGTTGTCCTCACACTTTTCTATTTCGCCCGCGGACGTATCAAAATCGACGCTGGATTTTCCGGTTATAAAATTCTCCGTTTTAATACGTTGGAAAGAGTCACCCATTGGCTAACTGCCGTGCCATTCTGTGTCTTGGCATTAACCGGCCTTAACCTGACCTATGGCCGCGAATTGGTATTGCCGATTATCGGCCCGAACGCTTTCTCGGCATCGCTAATTTGGGGTAAGTATCTTCACAATTTTATGGGATTTGCCTTTATCGTCGGAATTGTTTTAATGATTGTCCTGTGGGTGAAGGACAATCTCTGGGACAAATATGACCTCGGTTGGATTAGAACTGGCGGCGGCTTGTTTAGAGAAGGGGTTCACCCGCCGGCCAGGAAATTTAATTTCGGCCAAAAGGCTCTTTTTTGGGCGGTTGTTTTAGCGGGTGGATCGATTGCTTACACCGGCATCAGCCTGATGTTTCCATTTGAAATGCTGCCCTTCGAAACAATCTTCGCAATATTAAACGCTGTCGGCTTTAACTTTCCAACCGAGCTCGAAGCGATCCAGGAAATGCAGTTGCTCCAGGCATTGCACGCCATCTTAGCGCTGGCTATGACGGCCTTTATCATTGCCCATATTTATATCGGTACACTTGGTATGGTAGGCGCGGTAGGCGCCATGTGGGACGGCGACGTTGATGAGAATTGGGCCCGCGAACATCATGCGGCCTGGGTGGCTGAGCTAAAAGGCGAACCAGAACCAGAACCGTTATCTGATGATGCCGGCGGTCCGGTGGCTCAGGAAGGACAGGCAGCCCATGAGTAAAATGAGACATCCATTTGTTGCCATAAGCATTGGGTTAGTGATTCTTATGTTTGCCGGCACCTCTGCAGGGGCTGCATTGAGCCAAAAACAAATTCGTGCCAGCATTGAAAAGCAATACGATGCCAAAGTGCTTAAAATATATCCCGGCAAGGATGCCGGCCGCGCGGTATTTTTTGTTCGTGTGATGTATAACGGAGGTAATTTCAATACAGCGTTTCAGGTAAATACACTGGTAATTGATGCAAATACCGGCAAGCGTGTGAAGCAATTTCGGCACGGTTCAAGCGGTCGCGAGTTATCTGGAAATTATGATAGCAGCCCTAACCGGCAGGCACCGGATGCACTTCGCGGGCATATTTGGAGATAAAGGAAAAGACAGTGAAAGCATTTATTTATAGTTTGATCGCCACGGCTGCCATTTCCATTATCGCCGCTGTTATCTTGAGCGGGTTGGATTTCAGTTCGGCAGACGTGTTCCAATTAAAGGATGTTCGGCTCTAATTTTTTAGTCATCTCACGGATGACATTATCCCAACAGTCAGACACCTGGAAGGTCGGGCTCCCCTTTTGTATCACTGGTTTTTACCGGTTTTTGGACGACTGGCTTGGCCGGATCAGCGGAGGCGACTCCAGCGTATACCGTTACTAGAGACAGTCCAAATAAAGTAGCAAATATGATTGTTACTGGTTTCAACATATCTCGTCTAAACCGTAAAATTTAACCGGACATCAATCCTAGTTATCCATCACTTCACGTACAAATCAAATTCTAGTGACAAAACTCGGGACTTTTCGATATCCGCGTACTTTCAATATTAATATTATTAACGATACCTACTTCATTATTTTTTCAGTTAGAGCGGTTGGTAATGGAAAATTCTCGTCTGTGGTAATGTCCGCTTTGGGTCAGAAGCAGACATACCCCGCTTAAACTAAAAGAGTCCGCTATCGGGGGCAAAGCAGACATTAGGTTTTGGGTGACAAAGCGTCTGCTTTTAGCCAAAAGCGGACATAGGTTTGTTATTATAATGATTGCTTCACACTCTCATATGCATCGTTACTCGCGAAACACAAAAAATTTGTGAAAACATTTTTTTCAGATTCCAGACCAATTTTTCCAATTTTCACAATATCGTCGAATGTAACTTCCGAAACGCTCATTTCTCGTTCGCTAATCAACATAAATTTTTTGAAGCTACTTCGTATTGTTTCCAGCGCGAGATCAAGTCCACCAATTGAAGAGTCTGATCCTCGCGGAGCAAATTCAATTATTACTTTTAAATTACCGCAATTTATTGCCAAAGTATTTTTCATACCATCAAGTATGCCTTGTTCGGCACCTTGGGCATCAATTTTTATAAAATCAACTTTTTTAGATTTGTCTTTTAGAAATTCATCTATGCTTGTGATCTGAACAATCTGTGTCTCCAGGTAATTAGCTGGCTCGTGCAAATGGTGGCCGCCTGGATTATATGGAGTAAGATGAAGACGTGTTTCACCAGTATAATTCGAAACGCCCGCATTAATGCAAATCGTATTTTCATGCCCAAATTTATTGATGTTCCATTCCAATATTTCAAAATTTAGAGATTCGGGTTCGAAGGCAATTACCTGACCTTCTGATCCTACTAATTTGGAGGTAAGCAACGTGTAATACCCAATGTTTGCACCAATATCTAAAACGGTATCGTTTGGTTTTACAATTTGGCAGGTCAAATTGGTTTCACAGCGCTCCCATATCCCATCTTTCTTAATTTCCTCAGAGAGATAGGGGCAACCTTCGTCATAGATACGCATTTTATAAGGCGGTAAATTAGGAACCTTTACGTCGGCCAGCATTTTGTAGTCTTTCATTCGTTATCGATCTGCTTTTGTCTTACCGAGTAAATCAATTATACATCCCTACTTTGGATATTTTAAAGGTGCCAAGAGAAAACGATAACGATAGCATGCAATATAGTGGGTGTGCCTCCAGGAGGAATCAATAGTAACTTTAGCAGCACATATTCCTAAGACCAAAAATGTCCGCTTTGGGTCAAAAGCAGACTCTTTTTAAAGGTAGCTAAAGCGTCCGCTTTTAGC
>CEQE01111493.1_pt1 | contig 22666 bp, 29 predicted proteins | sample 356201 | NCBI WGS metagenome assembly CEQE01 (sample SAMEA2619970, study PRJEB7988) | marine metagenome | biome: marine biome (ENVO:00000447); feature: mesopelagic zone (ENVO:00000213) & marine oxygen minimum zone (ENVO:01000065); material: "saline water (ENVO:00002010), including plankton...
CGATGGTCCGACACGGTCGGTTCGATAGATTGAGAGAATCTACTTCGTAGGAAGTTAATGTGGTACCGAAGGTCGGAATCGAACCGACACTCCCGCGAAGGAACCGGATTTTGAATCCGGCGCGTCTACCAGTTCCGCCACTTCGGCACAGGACATACAATTATACCAGACACAAATCCCCCACCACCAATCAATACCGAAGCTCAAGCGCCATCCGAACATCCGCCCTGACATACTTGGAATTGACATCCACATCAACCTGCACAAACCCCATGCTTCTATATAGAGACAGCGCCGGCAACAGCCGACTGTTGGTCTCCAGATAGAGGGTCTTCATACCCAGATTCCTGGCCCGTTCAACGATCCCCTCCCCCAGTTGCCTGCCGGTCTGGCGCCCCCTTGCGAACTTCGCCACAGCCATTTTGGTCAGTTCCCCAGTACCGTCCTGGTGATTGATCAGTGCACAGGTTCCGATGATCTGGCCGTTCTTCCTGTTCCTCGCGAAGATGACTGCACCACCTGGCTCGACCACAGCTTCGTACGGCTGCTGCAACACCTTGTGGTCCGCTTCCTCCATCTCGAAGTACTCGTCTATCCAATCCCTGTTGAGGTCGAAAAAGTCCTGCTGATAGCGCCTGTCGTAATCGATGATCTCGATCTCTCCCTGCTGGCGGCTGGTGAAACGCTCCAGAAAACGCTCGTGGAAATTCTTCTTTTCCATCTCACGTTCCACGGTCGTTAGGATCTCCAGGAAGTGGGTCTGACGCTCCTGCACGATCTCCTCCAGCGCACCGCGAACGTCGTTCCAGATGGTCTGCATCTCCGGGAACATCTCCCTTCCCTTCTTGGTCATGGCAAGCAGCCGCTTGCGTTTGTCGTTGGCGTCTTTGTAGGAGGCCAGTAAACCGGCGGCGATCATCTCTTTAGCGACCTGGCTGACGGCAGGATGACTGATGCCGAGGCCCTTGGCGATGTCCATCACGGCGCTCGGTCCTTGCACAATAAGGTAGTAGTAGAGGGGAAACCAGCGAGGCTCAAATTCGACGCCGGCGTCCTTGTAGACTCGGATTCCATCCTGCATCAGTCGATCCGACAATCGCTTCAGTCGGTTGCTCAGTGCCAACTCACCCAACTCTCTGATGATGTCCATGATTCTGTCGTTATCCGTGTCCCAGCACCGGATGAGGCACGTAGTTTTCTTCCAGAGCAACAATGTCCTCTTCGGTGAGTTCAATTTCGGTGGCGTCTGCCGCCTCTTCCAGGTGAGCCATGCGACTGGTGCCCACGATGGGAGCTGTCATGGCCGGTTTGGTCAGCAACCAGGCAAGTGCGATCTGCATGGAGGTGACACCTCGTTTTGAAGCCACCGCCATACAGCTATCCACAACCTTGAAGTCACTGTCCGTGTAATACATCGACTGGGCGAAATCATCCGATTTCGAGCGGGTGGTATCACCACCACCTTGACGGTGGCGGTTCCCAGCCAGGAAACCCCGCGCCAGAGGGCTCCAGGGAATCAGTCCGACTCCCTCTTCGAGGCAGAGCGGGTTCATCTCCCTTTCCTCCTCTCGGTAGATTAGATTGTAGTGATTCTGCATCGCTACGAAGCGCGTGGTACCAAGGAGATCGGCGGTGTGCTGCATGTTGGCAAATTGCCAAGCGTACATGCTTGATGCACCTATGTACCTTGCCTTGCCTGCTTTGACCACATCGTGCAGTGCCATCATGGTTTCTTCGACGGGCGTGTGGCGGTCGAATCGGTGAATCTGATAAAGGTCAACGTAGTCTGTCTGCAGGCGCTGCAGCGAGGCGTCGATTGCCTGCATGATGTGTTTTCTGGACAGACCCCGATCATTGGGTTCGTCGCCCATGACACCGTGAACCTTGGTGGCGATGACCAGATCGTCCCTGCGCGCCAATTCCTTGAGAATCCTGCCCACGACCTCTTCACTGACCCCACGGGAATACACATCTGCGGTGTCGAAAAAGTTGATTCCAAATTCCAGTGCGCGCTGAATGATGGGCTTCGATGCGGCCTCACCCAGCACCCAATCTCGCCAGTCCGGCGTGCCGAAGGTCATGCAGCCGAGGCAGATTTCAGAGACTCGCAGTCCGGTACTACCCAGCTTTACATATTTCATCGCGGCCTCACTGTCTGTTTTTTTGCCAAGCAAGCGGTGGCGGGACCGCAATATAATTGCTAACGCTCACGCCTGTCACTTGTGTTAACATCATTATAAACCCTTACACGCAACCTTGAATTGACAATCCATCATCGCACGCAGGCAGTTTCTTACTGATCGCACTTCTAGAAAGGAAACTAAGGTGCCATTATTCAATTCAATTATCAAAGATCCTGTAGCAGCTATCGTCCCGACGCTCTTGCGCATCTATAAGTGGCTGGTCGTCATACCCTGTCTGGGTATTTCTACCGCAGTATTGCACAGCATGGCGGCCTTCACAGCAATTGCAGGGCGATCAAGCTGGGCCAACCAGTACTTTATGGTTCCCTGGGCGCGTCTCAATACATTTGTTAGCATGGTCAGTGTGGATGTGGAGCGAAACGATAGGGTTTTGCCGGATCAGTCCTATATCATTGCAGCAAATCATCAGAGCCTGTACGACATCTATGCCTTACAGGGGTACACCGGGATGGAAGTCAAGTGGGTGATGAAGCAGGAGTTGCGATCCGTACCATTTTTGGGCTTCGCATGCGAAAAGATGGGTCAGATAATCATCGACCGTTCCAATCCGGAGGCGGCCGTTCGATCCATCAACGAAGCCAAGACCATGATCAACAACGGCATCTCGGTGATCTTCTTTGCCGAAGGCACTCGCAGTCGCGATGGAAATCTGCTGCCTTTCAAGAAGGGCGCGTTCAGGCTGGCCATCGATCTGCAACTGCCGATCCTGCCCATATCCATACATGGCAGCCGCGATGTACTGCCTTCCGATACCATGGAACTGTCTCCCGGCAGGATCAAGATGGTGTTCCACGATCCAATCGATACCCAAGGTCTTGAGACCGGCGACATACAAGATCTTCTGACTCGCACTCGCAATGTATTGCTGGAAGCTTTGCAGGGGTGATCCGGTCAACATAATGCGTGGGCAGATTTCTCCAGGGGGCGCGTTGACCAGATATGAACTCAGCAAAATTCGATAGATCGACCCAGGACGTGGGCAATATCCTGTCATTGGAACACGTCAATTTCACAGTGCCGGACCAGGGCCTTGCCACTTTCTTCTACGTCAACGGTCTCGGGTTTACCCGTGATCCCTATGTTGACTTCGGTCCATTCAACGTATGGATCAACGTAGGTGATGAGCAATTTCACCTCCCCAACAGTAAGCCACAGGTGCTGAGAGGCCATGTCGGCGTCGTCGTGCCGGACCTTAACGGTCTGCAAACGCGACTACGGCAGATCGAAGGGCGCTTGTCAGACACACTGTTCAAGTGGCGGGCGCGCAAACAGTACGTGGATGTTACCTGCCCCTGGGGAAACCACATCAGGTGCTACGGACCCGGTTCCTTTGGCGATCTAAAGCTTGGCATGCCTTATGTCGAGTTCAAGGTGAACCCGAAGACTGCCAGAGGCATCAGTCTGTTCTACAACGAAGCATTCGGTGCGCCCGCAACCGTGAATAAGGACAGTTCCGGTACCTATTGCGAGGTCAGTGTCGGCAAACGTCAGTCGCTGATATTCCGCGAAACCAAAAAGGCCTTGCCCGTGTACGACGGCCATCATATTGCGATATACCTGGTGAATTTCTCTGCGCCGTACAAATTCCTCAAAAAGAAACGTCTCATCACCGAGGAAACAGACGCAACGCAATACAGATTCCAGAAGATCGTGCACCCGAAGACGGGTGAAACCTTGTTCGAAGTCGAGCATGAGGTCAGAAGCTTGCATCACCCGATGCATGAGCGACATCTCGTCAACAGAAACCCGGCCCAGTCCTTCTTCGGCTACCAGCGTGGCCGCGACGCGTTTGTACCATAGCTGCCGCCCGATCGGCGATGTTGCTTTGACACAACAACGGGCTTGCATGAATATATGCTCTTTCCCTTGATCAAGAGGTAATTGATATGCGCCCCAATCATGTCTTGCGTGCATGGCGCGATGATAAACAGACGATCGGCGCCTGGCTGAGTATCGATTCATCCTATACCGCAGAGAACTTGGCTCACGCAGGGTTCGACTGGCTTTGCGTGGACCTGCAGCACGGTTTGCTGGACTACACCGATCTGAAAGTCATGTTGCCCGCTATCTCGACAACCCAGACGATTCCATTTGTGCGCGTTCCCTGGAATGAACCCTATGAGATCATGAAGGCGCTGGATGTCGGGGCCTATGGCGTGATCATTCCCCTGGTCAACAATCGCCAAGAAGCAGAAAAAGCGGTATCCGCTTGCCGCTACCCGCCCCAAGGCATACGCTCTTTTGGACCTGCCCGGGCGGCCATGTACGGGGGCCGTGGCTATGGCAGGGAAGCCAACGGTGAGATCGCCTGTATCGTCATGATCGAGACCGCCGAAGCATTAGATAATCTGGACGAGATACTCTCCACGCCCGGGGTGGATGCAGCATTCATAGGACCTTCAGACCTCGCTTACGCGATTGACTTGATGCCTACAGGGGACAATAGCGATCCCAAGCACGTGGAAACCGTGGATCGCATCCTCGCCGTATGTAAGAAGAATAAAGTGGCGGCAGGAATCTACACTGGCAGTCTCGAGTATACGACACGTTATCTGCAGCAAGGGTTCAATATGGTGAGCCTGGGTCCAGACGCTGGATTCCTAATGCGCCTTGCTATACAGGAACTCCGAGCGGCCAGGGATAACGCTTCGATCGAAGCCATTGACCCGGGGACGGATGGCGGGTGAGCCACAAGGAGTGGCAACCATCCAAGATCGTACCCATACGGTCAGTGGCGATGCGACACTATCAATCCGTTGTATCGCCCTTGCGCTTCAGTACGCGGGACAGATCGGAGAGAAATTCCTTGTCGGACATCTCCGCTGTCTTCTTCAACAGCAAGGCGAGTGCGCCACCGATGATCATCCCCAATCCAACCAGTCCCATGCGATCGTCATTGAATACCAATAGGAAGAGTCCTGCCAGCGTCGTCACCACAAGTGCCAACAAGGTTGAATAGGGGGCAGGGATACTGTCAATTCTTCGAAAGATGTCCACGCATTCTCCTTATGTTACAACTGTGGTGGTCCAACCATCGTATTCACCCCCCAGTTCCTTCGCTAGATCAAAGAGGGGTAGTGTGATGTCATCGATTGTTTCGTAGGAGGGCAAATCCACTTTCGAAATGTGGATGCCAAATTCACGCTGATCTTCTTCCGCTCCTGTGTATCCGCACAGCTTAAAGCCCAGGTCGAGCACCTTCGTTTCAAACTCCTTGAGCGATACCTCATCGGGGAAGTATGCCCAGTGATCGATCTCCCGCTGATCGTTAAATGAATCACCTTTGTTTTCCAGGTCTTCACAGACGCGTCTATTTTGAATCACCTGCCAGTTCATTTCAGAGGGAAACAGAAAGTCGAAGAAGAGCGACCAGTCTTCGTCGTTACGACCGCCCTGCTCAAATCTGTAGGCGGGGAATTCACCCATTGCCTCGGCAACCTCGGATGACCAGCTCGTTACATCGCTGGTATAGAAGAAGAAGTCTCTTTCTCCGTCAGACGTGCTCCGACCAACATAGACTGACGCATCATCCGCGGTCAGCTTGTTTTCCAATTGATCTTCCAGGGCGTTTAGCGAATCGGTCTCATCGTTGCTGGACAACCCATCTTCTCGTGGCTGATTCATGAAGACCCGAACGTATGCCAAGTCCTGATAATCTTTTAGTGGCGCACTATCTGCAATACCCAAATCAAGAAAAACAGACGCGAGTTTTTCATCGATGCTGCAAAAGTAGAAGTCCCAGTTGTCACTCAATGTCACTGTCGCATGTTGAACGAAACGTGGGTAAACGTTAGCACTTATTTGAGCGACTTAGAAATCGATCCAGCGCGTTGGCAAACGCCTGCCGATCTTTCTTGTCCAGAACGGATGGACCACCTGTCATTACGCCTGTGCTTCGCAATTCATCCTTTAAGTCTCTGGTCGCCAGACGTGAATGTACATTTTCTTCGGTATAGAGTTCTCCTCGCGGATTCAGGGCATGAGCGCCCTTGTCGACAATTGCGGCAGCAAGGGGGATGTCGGCGGTGATCACCAGATCATCCGATTCCACTCTCTGTACGATAAGATTGTCCGCCACATCGAAGCCGGGCGCTACCTGGATACTGTTTATGTGCTGGGATGGTGGCGTATACAGCGGCTGATTGGCCACCAGTGTCACGCCGACGCGGGTTCTCTCAGCGGCACGAAACAGGATTTGCTTGATTACATTGGGGCATGCATCCGCGTCTACCCAGATCTTCATCGACTCACCCCGTAGATCCTCCTACATATTGTAGGGTCATCCAGCTTTCTGAACGGATCCGTCATTCTAGTCGACGCCCGCCAATCTCGAAAACTCCTGCAATGATCTGGAGACACAATCTTCTATAGCGACTCCGGCAAAGTAATTGCCTGTCAGCAGAAGATGACGCTGCTCAAGATGCGATTCGATCTCCTGCACCAGCTTGGCATGCCCAACCTTCAGCGAGGGAAGCAGATTCGATTTCCATACCACCTGCTCGAACTGATTTGATGGCACACCCAACACTTCTGCTATGCGGTCCAGTCTCAATTTCTCATCGACAACGTCCGGTTTGAAATGGAAGGTGAACCCGCGGAACTGCTCATCGGATACGGTGTCCCGTGAGACAGCTGAATAGAAAAGGTCATCCGCCGAGATGATCCCTGCAACCGGTTTCAAGTGAAGCAACTTCTTGTGAACAACCACACCGGTGGAATTCACCTTGGCGATGGAAATCTTGGATAGAAGCTGCGAGACTTCTGGCTGCATGGATTGCAGCAGCCGAGCCGTGACTGGAGCGGGAGTGGCCAGCGCCAGCGTTCCAGCTTCAATATGACTGCCATCCCCCATTGTAACGCTGTAGGAGCCACCTGACCTTTCGATCGATTCGATTGTCTGACCCGTCAGGATCTGTATCTCACCTTTCCTAACGATTCCGTCTACGACGGCTTCCAGTCCACCCGTGAAGGTATAGCTTCTAAAATGGTCCTTTCGCCTTGTCCGGCTTTTGAAGAGAATATCAGCGGGAAAGTCGTCGCAGCTCTGAGAAGGAACGGCGTTAAAGAAATGTCGGAACACCCGCTGATAGTTTTGCTTGCCGAGGATGGCCCCATAGTAGGACGCGACGCTGTGCAGCTGTTTATTCTGAAAGGGGAGTTTGGGCACCGACAACAAGAGCTCTGGATAGCTGATCTGAGAAAAGATCGATCTGATTTCATCATCCACCAGCATCTTGAACGGTACTTTTTCTCGCTGAACCATCAGTTGGTCAGTTTGACACTGCTCGACGATACCCAACAGATTGGCATAGGAGTTGTAGCAGGTGTGTGCACCGAGTTCCAACCAGAAGTCACCATCGCGGTGAGAGTGGAATGCGCCACCCACCCTCTCCTCTTTTTCCAGCAAGGTAGTATGCATTCCCGCTCTGGCGCAGTAGAACGCCAGGCTCAGTCCGCTGATCCCGCCACCAACGATGATAATCTCCTTCTGTTCCATCTACGGTAGCAACCTAAGAATTACTATTTGTGCACTGCATCGAGATTTACCTTTTTCGCCTTGATTCGCAAGATGATGCGCGTTTCCTGCTGTGCCTGTTCGAGTGGGGCAACTGCACCGTAAAAGTGATCGTTGGCAGTGTATTCAGTTGTGAGCTTATCGAGGTGGGCATGGGCTCCCTCAGTTGTGATCTCTGCATCACCGCGCACTTCCATCCATCTGTTGGCATCATGCTTATCAATCAAGAGCAGGGTCACTTTGGGATTGGCTTGGATGTTCCTTCCCTTCTGTCGCTCAAGAGTCGTATTGACCCTTATGCATTCACCATCAAAGTCACACCAGACGATACTCGACTGTGGCTGACCACTCGCCATCATCGTCGTGAATACTGCGTGGACCGGTTCATCCAACAGGTCTCTGTGTGAGTCGGGTATGCTGCGTTGTCCCACTGGGTTTCCTTTATTCCAGATACGTCTATGTTGTAACAGCATGCTGTGGCGCGATTCTACAGAGTACCGGAGTCTCTTGATCCCGCAACTCCTCCGCTACGACCTTGCCGAAATAGGGCGATCTGCCGGTATAGCTGCGCGCCAATTCGTCAAGATGTGCCACGGCACCATCTTCAGTCATCTCGACAACATGCCCGCGTACCTCGAGGTACCTTAGCGGACTGTCAGTTTCAAAGATCAACAAGGTCACGTGTGGATTCGCCTGCATGTTCTTCTCTTTGCGAAAGCCACGCATCGTGTTCACTAAGACATATCCTCTGTCATAGCTGCACCATACTACGGTCGTCTGCGGCTGCCCGTCAGGCATCACAGTGGTAAATGCACAGCAGATCGGTTTTTCCAGCAAGTCTCTGTGGGAATCGGGTATCGAAATAATGCTATCCATCTTCTGTTGCGAGCACGCTTACGTGTTGAACCGTATTTCGATGATCTCCCTCGGTTGGATGATGTAGTCACGATCCGTGAGTCTGGCCAAGCCTTTTGACTTGCACTCGTTGAAGTTATGGCAGTTCATGTAATCATCGAAACTGACGACATCGCCCTTGATAAAGCCGCGAGCAAGGTCGCTGTGAATCTTGCCTGCACAGGTGACGATATCCGAACCTTGTTTCACCAACCAGGCGTGGGATTCGGTAGGTCCGGAGGTATAGAAGAACATATAGTCGGCTTTGTCCAGCGCCAGAGAGATGATGGTATCAATCTCCTCGCTGCCATCCAGTGTCACCACCGGTTTGAGGCTGAATGGATCTGCCAACTCGACCGTCGCAGTTTGATCAGCATCCAGTGCCATGTCGCAGAGCGGTACATCTCCTTCTAGATTCTGCATGCATTTGGTCAGCAGGTCTCGCTCAGAAGGGTCGTCCACACGTGTCATGCGAGTCTCAATCTTTTCCATGTCCAGAATCAGAAGATCGAGAATCGTGTCACCGGGTATGACGATCGCTTCGGAGTGAACGAATTCATCTCGGACAAACTCCGCAAAAAAGGGCGAAACCTTCTTTGGTTTGTCTTTCGTTTCCAGGGCAATGAGAATTTCATCCCTATACTTTGTTTTGCCCTCCGGTAGATCGATTCCGGTAAAGCCGATCTTCACTCTTTCACTCCTCTTGCAGTTGCGGACGCGCTCAACGATGCCGATAGGCTGAGCTCACAACACTCAATTATACACCGATAGGAACGGGCCATTAGAGCCATTCCAGATTCCAGGAACGTGCCTACATATGGATCTGACAGATCGGTGTCGGCGGCAACGTTCCAAGGTTGATTCCAATTCTCGTTGACACCAAGGTAAGCAAACGCATCTTCGAAGGACAGAAATTCTGAGAGACCAGAGTAGATCTCCGGTGCCCTAAACAGTTTTCGCCACTCCATAAAGACACCGATGCGTGTAGCCATCGGCGCAAGTTCGATCACTCTGTATCTGCATAGATTGAGATGGAAATCTCCAACCCCATTGAAATCAACCACGCCCTTCGCTTCTGAAACGTCGGGCGGCGCACATTGGCGCACCGTGTCGATGAGAAGCTGGTACTGACCAGCGAGACGGTAGTATTCCGGAATGCTCATCTGGCCAATTCGCAGTACGGGACCTCAGAGTTCCCAAACGACTCCTTTCGGGCCTGCATTGATTACAGGTGTTGCCTGGATCTGTTCCTCTTTTCCCGCGGCCTCATGAATGTGACCGCAGATCGCCACCTGTGGCGTTTTCGCAATGATTGCATCTCTGATTGCCTCGCTACCGAAGTGGTCGCCCGAAGAGGACAGGTCACCAGCTCCCTTGGGTGGAGAGTGGGTCACCAGTATGCAACCCCTGGGGCAATCCACCAGCATGCTGGCTGCCTGCTCCTCATCGAAATCGTAGCTCCAGCTACCAAATGGCGTCACCGGAATGCCCCCTCCCAATCCGTAAAACTGCAGGTTCTCAATCGTTGTACCGCTGCCATGCAGAACCGTGGCTGACTGCCAGTTGCTACACGCGCTTTCCAGTTCCTCTTTGCTTTCACTATTGCCTGGCACAAGAATCGTGGGCTTCCCGATAGCAGCCAGCACTCCTATGGTCTCTTCCAGACCAGAGCGCATATTGGCAATGTCACCGGCCGCAACTACGATATCGACGGACTCGGACATCTTCACCAGTGCCTGGCAGTGTTCCACACTGCAATGTACATCACTGAACAGAAGCAGCTTCACGTTTGATCCTCCTTTTCTTTGCACAGCACAACAGGTCCCATGCGGTCCTCAGTCCAACAGCTTCATGTTGCTCGTTAGCGAATCCAATTCGCCGTCTTCGGCCGGGCCCAACCCGAGACAGGTGACGGTTCCGGCAGCAACTACCGTGCGACCTGCATCTTTGATCAAGTGTGCCGGTATGTTCCGGTCTTGAGCCAAGTCTGCAAGCCTGTTGAGTTCTTCTTCATCGGCACACTGCAGGACAATCTTCGGCATGCCATCTTCCAGCCAAGCGTTCCTGGCTTCTTCCGGCGCATCCGTATACGCCGCTATCGAGGCGTGTGCTACCTGGGCTGCGAGTTTTCCTTTGGGCAGCTTCAGAGACTCGTTAACTACAATGACTTGTTTCATCTTCCTGGCACACAACTCCGTTTTTCCTAACGACCTTCAATGATCATTGCAATGTTTCGTCTCAATAGATTCTTCAGCTCATCATAGTGAGTTAACCAGATGCAATGAGCTGCACCAGCCACCTTATGGTACTCCCCTTTGGGAATCAGGTTGGCTAGCTGCTGCGTTGGCCATGATGGCCGAATGTCATTTTCTGCGTTAATGAAGACCGCCGGGACCTCGAGCTTTGCTATGTCGCCTAACAATTCCGGTCGTTGTATATATTTCTTCCAGCTTCTGTTGCCGATCTTATTCACATCAGGGTCGGCAATGAACTCCTGGCCACCATAGGATTCGCCTACCTCCTCCAAGTTCTTGCTGTAGACATGAGACCAATCTCTGTCATTTAGGATGTTTCCACCGGAAATACCCACTAACCCCATAACACGTTCTGGATAACGGATAGTGTAAGCCAACGCGATACCAGGGCCCGCTGAATGTCCCCCGATAATCATCCGATCACACTGATATTCACGTCTGATGAATTCGATGTCTTCGATCGTCGTATCGAGGTCGTAATTACCGTCATAGGTGGAACGTCCACAGCCTCTGGGTTCGAAGCGGATAACCTGGCACATGTCTTCTACCATGTCTGATACCGGCCCTAGATAGTCGTCACATCCAGGTCCGCCGTTACACAAGATGAATGGAATCCCCGAACCGTTAGTTGTGGTCCAGATCTCGGCGCTGCCGTTCTTAATCAGCCGTTCCATTGCCAGATACCAGATTGGGCCTGTGATAGTTCATCTACATATCCCGATCCAGATACGCGAGCAGTCTTAACTCAGGAGAGACGAGCCACATGGCACCATTTTGCACATAGTCCCCCTGCAGATTCAGCCTGTCAAATGAATAGAAGTATTCGTCCGCCAGGATCAATTCGACCTGTTGTTGGATAGTTTCGTATTCTGTGGTGTCTGCTAACCAGTCAAAGGTCTTCTTTGCATTTGCATCAAACGGAGCGGAGAACCAGACGCGGCTTTGCTGAATGTGTTTCACGTCAACGATCCAGGCGATATCCTGACTGGATGGATAGGCTGCCCAGACAGCCATGGAGACACCGTCTCCATTTGGATTTCGGGTGGAGTAGCTTTCGGCGATGGTCTTGCTGGCACCGATCCCTGCTGCTTCGTGGGGATCCACCTTGTGGATGCTGTATACATTGCCGTAAACGACCCAGCCCAGATACGAGAAAAAGACGACATATCCAAAGACTGTGGCTATTCGATTGCTAAAGCTGACGATTCTTTTCATAATCTTCCAACAGTAGTCAAATTGGCGCAGCCGCTAGGATCTCGGCCTGGATGGTAATGTGAATCGTGCTTAATGATGCAGCGATGGATGTCCTGATCGTGCTGGGAGCTATGGCTACTGCATATCTCCTTTACAGGTTCATTCTGTACAAAAGGAGAACGGGGGGTAACACGGCCCTGTGGGGTACTGTTTTTGAAGCATTGACTCACTACGTCCAGCCTCTAGAGACTCTGAAGGAGCCAAAGCAATACATCAACAGGACCCAGAAGAGGTCAGATAAGGGGCCCGATGATGAAGATGAAGAACCGCCGAGTGGTGTGAATTAATCTCCATCGTCATCCTGCTACCGATTATTGCTCATCGTCCGTCTTTGCGTCTGGGTGCCAGGCGATACTGTTTGCCGCGAAGTGTTTCAGTGCACCGCTTTTGACAACGATTGCCTTTGGTCGCAGGACGGTGGCATACATGGTGAGTAGCGAGATCGTATCGAGCAGCGAACGGTATCCTGACAGTCCCGACATGTCGATGTAGATCTTGTCGAATCGCCTGCCCAGTTTCTGTGCGGCAAGCACGTCAAACGCGTCCAGAACGTCGAACTGAAGATCGGGATAACGCTCCCGAGCGCGTTCGATGCAATCTGGACTGATATCCGTTCCGAGGACCTCCTTGCACTGGCGTGCAAGCAGCGTTGTAGTCGTACCCCATTCACAGCCGATCTCGAGAACTACGTCACTCTTGTCAACCCAACGGGCAATGGATGCCCGGTATTCCTTGACACCTCGAGTACCGACGAATTTGGTGTTTACCCTGAACTGCTTTTCGTTTGCCATCGCATTATCATCGTCGTGTGCCGAGTCCGCCTCACTGATGGGTACGTGTCGTCACAATCGCCTATCCAAGGCTGCAATGAGTAGAAGGGCCATAGGGTACTTGCGAGCTTGGTCGGACAGGGCTAGCCGGACTCGGAGAATGCCTTCTTCCAGACTGGTATTGTCTCAACAAACGTCACCATCTTCTAGAGAATCAACTGTCCACAGTCTGGGTAGTCAATGAGATTGATTGTTTGGTGGGCTCAGAAACGATGCCGATATTCTTTGGTCCCTTGAAAGGAAAGGTCACTCGCTCGAATGCTACCTGGTGCTGTCGATAGTAGTTTTCGATGGCTTCGAGCAGTTCGTCTCGTCCGAGTTTTTCATCCGACCAGAAATTGCAGCAGGGAACGAGGAGAACGGGTCGGAGAAGTGCGGCTTGTGCGACCGGGCGGGTGGCTTCGTCTGCGTGTAGGCTGATGATCAGGTCGTAGTAGTCGGCCATGCTCAGCTTAAAATCCACGCTGCGACTCGGTACGCCCTGAAGTGTTCGGCCGCGTGGGTCAACTACCTCGCAGTCGTAGTTGTATTTCTTTCGCAGGAGGCGACATAACATGCCCTGGCCGCCCGCTACATCAGCGAGATAGCGTACGGTCGTGCCGAACCTTTCCTGGATGAATGCAGCAACCACTTCAAACCGTTTGGGGTCGCCGTGGAATCGGTGTCTGGTGCTCTGAGTCAATGCTGCTTGTCCCGTTTATTTCCGGCTGCACTGTCTGCATGAAAGCTGGCGGCGGTCATTGTCCTGCTAGACTCTGAGTACACGGTGCTCGAAACGCCACCCATCTGCTGTCTTGCGCCACACGTCGTGGTATACGCCGGTCAGTGTGATGCGTACCGATGCTTGCTGCTCACTGTTGTCGTGGGCGGTGATGATCACCATGGCTCGCGTGCGGGCGGAGTCGTCCGTTAGGTCTTCGAAGAATATACCTGACTGGTGGTGGTAGCTGGTTATGTTCTTGGGTATCTCACCGTGTCTTTGCTCTGCCCATTCAAGGATCTCGCTGCGGCCCTCAAGTCTTATCTGAGGATCCGAATCAGTTTCACCGAAGAGTTCCCACACTGCATCCTCTGTGAAGAGCTTCGACCAGCCGTCAGCGTCTCTGCCATCGAATGTGTAGGAGTACTCGGCGATGGCCTGTTGAATGTCCAGTCTGTCTTGTGTTGTCACGTTCTTACCTCCCTACCTGCCTAAATCACTGTACACAAAATCCGTTTCCTTCCGGGTCTCGCATGAACGTCCACTCTTCTGTGTAGGGACCTATGCTGCGTGTCCTCGTTTCTATTTCGAGCGCTCCCAGGGCGACCAATCGAGTCACTTCCGATGCCCGGTCAGATACGTTGATATCCAGGTGGATCGGAGCTGTTTCGGTGGGCGTCTTGTCCTTTTTTTCGAAGAATAGGCGAGGGCCGTTGCCCTCCGGGTCGATGATTGCCGCCGCCATGTTCAGGTCCAAACCCTCCGCTTCCAGTGCTTCCAGAAACTCTGGTGGTGCGGCCTGAATCCTGTAGCCAAGGACTGATGCCCAGAAGGCAGCCAACACGGCTGGATCTTTGCAGGCGAAGGTAATGTTTCCGATTCTAGCCATCTTCCTTTCCTCTCTCTTTGTCAACCAGATTGACTAAGGCGCGAGAGCTGGATCGTATGACGCGGTCGCGGCTCGCCGTATTCAGATCTTAGTTCTCGGTCACGTACCTCAATATTTCGACGACCTGGTCAGTAGTGGTTGCCCAAGCCATCGCGGCTGCATCGACTTCTTTCAAGGCATGAATGATGTTTTCCGCATGCAGCGTGATATACGGTTTACCCGATGCAGAGCAGTAGCCTGCGTCGAAGGCAGCGTTCCACTGTTTGTACTGGTCGCCAAATCTGATGATAGCCAGATCGCTCTTCTCTATTTGGGTTCTGGTTCGAATGGCATTCACCTTGGCGGACTTGTGGTCGCGCCAATACTGATTGGCCTCTTCGCCCAGGCGATCGCCGGCCGCGTCGCTGGCTTCGTGATCGGTGACGGCTGACGCGAAGACGATATCAAGATCGTGTTTCGCCGCACCTTGTCTTATCTCTTCTCGCCATCCGGTGTGGATTTCACCAGAGAGATAAACAGTCAGACTCATATCCTCATCTCCTATGATCGTGTTCTATTTCAGCAGTCGAGCCAACGCCTGTAACTCATTCGGATCACCGCCGACTTGCGTCGCCAGTCGAGCGAAAGTCCACAGCCGGACACGCTCCCGGTCGATTCCGAGCAGGCCCGAGAACCTGTCAATAGTGCCATGGGGATCATCTCGCAGTCTATCTCTACAGTTGAGCAGGTGCTGCGTGGCGTCGTAGGTCGGGTCGCCATAGAAGGGTTTGGGATCGATGACCAACCAGGGCTCTCGCTGAGCTTTGAGTACATTGCCTGCATGCAGGTCGGTCGCCAAGAGCACTTGCTCCGTCGCGCTATCTGACAGTTCCTGATAGATGCGCAGTCCTTCCTCAGCTAGATCTCTGTCGGGCCAATTATCAGCTTGTTGTCTGGACTCGTCACTCCAGCAGGTGATCATCTCCGACAGTGGACGAAATGCCGCCGGCAAGGGTGGCGCTCTCCAAAGCCGTGGCAAGAGTCCTGCAATCACCTCGTCCTGTTCCTCCTCCGGCAACGTGCGCAGCGTTGTTCCGGGATCACAGCATTCCAGCAACATGGCATTGAGCTCAACATCCCTCTCCAAAAGGTATACGGTCGGATCGCCGTCCCAGAACGCCAGCCCATCGATTTCGTGACGTGCCTCTCTGTGGGGTAAACCAAGCTTGAGCACTGCCTGTGTGCCGTCGTGACGAGTACAGCGCGCAACCCAGGAGCAACTGGCTTCTTCTTCAATTGGTGGCTCGATGCTGAGCGACCATCGATCGGCCAGATCTTCAATGGCGGCGGGCAGCACTTGCAGCCATGTAGAACCGTCAGGGTTTCTGTTGGCAGCGGTCACTAGCCATTTCGGAATGAAGATTTCAGACATCGGGGCGGACCAGGCTCACAGGGCAAACGGTTTTTCAGGTGAATAGATGCTATCGAAGAAGCCGAGGTAGGGAATATCCTCTTCAATGCACTTGATCTTGTAGTTCAATCCGGCGCCGATCTCTTCATCCTCCGAGTCGATGTATTGTACGAAGTACAGAAACTCCTCTACCTGCACCAGTTTCAGGAATAGCGGCAACCGCTTCAGCCACTGCTCGTCCAATGAATTCTCACGGTTGTAGCCTTGCATCACCTGATCAAAGTAGTGATCCATAAAGGACCTGCGCTCGGCCAGGCCGGCAAACATGGTCCTGCCGATCCCCGCTTCCCAAGCGCAGGCAAGCTCATACACAAACCAGAAATAGCAGCAGTCATCAAAATCGAAGACAGTAATGTCACCATTACTGTAATCCACGGTGAAGTTTCCATCGTTAAAGTCGGCGTGGATCAGACCGTGGCAATCACCGCCCCGTGGGAGGGAGCGGAGTTCGTCCAACAGCGATTGAATGCGAGCGTACACCAGAGGCAAGCGATCGGAAAACTGAAACGCCGAATCGAAGCTCGGCACATGTAGTTCGAACCAGTCGGGTCTCGTCTGTGGTTGACTGACCGGTTCATAATCTTTGGTCAGACGGTGCATGCGGCCGAGAGCCCCACCCCAATTCTGAAAATACTCTTCGATTGGCGCGTCGCTTCTGTATTTGTAGCCGTTGTCCGGCACACGCATCCCGATGCCCCTTTCGAACGACACGAGGTGAAAGGGTGATTCACCAGCTTCCACAATCTCCAGCAGATTATCGTCGCGCGAGGGTATCGGCCGGGAGACGCGAACACCCCATTCAGCAAGGTAGTTTATGAAATGCAGCTCGGCCCGAATCTGATCCGCAATCCGATCGGGACGGTAGGATATCCGCAAGATCAGCGGGCTTCCGTTTCGTTTGTACTCGTAGACGATGTTTTGGCACCCTTCAAAACCGGCAACCGCGGTCAAGGTATCTTTGTCCATGTCATACAGCCGGGACACTTCGTCAAGTACTTCCCGTTGACAGACCCCTACAGCTATATCTCTATCCATCTGAGCCCCATGGTGAATACCATTCGCAAGTGCAAACAGTTCATATTCGTTACTACCTGGTTTATCATGCAGTTCTTTAATAGTTTCAATGACATACCCCGACCGGATCTTTCATGAGACACGTTCTTGCTGTGATCGTCCTGGGCGTCTGTAGCGTCAGTCTGCACGCCACTGACAATCTGATGATCATCTCGCCGCACAGGAAGTCGATCCAGCGGGAGTTCATACCCGTCTTCAAGACACACTATCAGAAAACATACGGCACTGAAATCGAAGTCGATTGGCTGGACCAGGGCGGCACCTCGGATGATGTGCGATTCGTGCGGGCCAAATTTGCCAACAATCCCAACACCTGCGGCATAGATATATTCTGGGGTGGCGGCACCACCACATATCTGGAGCTTAAGCGCGATGGATTTCTTGCCAGCTACCGGCTGCCCGCGAACCTGTCAGATGAGATTCCCGATAAGGTGGCGGGCGTGCCTCTCTTTGATGAGAGCGGAACCTGGTACGCATCCGCCATGAGTTCCTTCGGCATCTTCTATAACAAGAAGATCCTGCAGTTCGATAATCTGCCAACTCCCGCGACCTGGCGCGATCTTGCCGATGCCAGATTTTCGAATCAACTGATCCTGACGGATCCGCGCCGCTCGGGTTCCGCCGCCGTGATGAATACGATCGTTTTGCAGAGCCTTGGCTGGTACGAAGGATTTGAGCTGCTCGCCATGATCGCAGGCAACAATCGTAAGTTCACCCACTCCAGTTCCGACCCGATCAAAGCGGTCGTGGCCGGGGATGCAGCGGCAGCCATGGCCATCGACTTCTACGCTAAGTCGAAGATCGGCGACCTGGGTGCGGAGAACCTCGGCTTCACGCTGCCGCCCGGACAGAACGTGCTGGACCCGGATCCGGTGGCCATTCTGAAAGGCGCCCCGAATCGAAGGGTAGCGGAACGATTTGTCAGCTTTGTGCTGTCGGCTGACGCGCAGAAACTTCTGATATTACCGAGAGGGGCAGCAGGCGGACCGAGAGTCGAGACCCTCGGTCGCATGGCCATCAACAGAAAATCCTACGAACAGACCGAAGGTATACGCACCGACGATTTCAATCCGTTCAAGCAGAAAGCGTTCCTCATACTGGATCTTGAAAAGGCCTCCAAGATGCGCCGCCCATTTAACGATCTGATCGGAGCCACGTTGATCGACACGCACACGGAACTCAAAGCCGCCTGGCGAGCGATCCTGCGCAGGGGATCGCAACCGGGAGAAATCAAAGAGTTCGGTCAACCACCGGTGAGCGAAGCGGAACTCCTCGATCTCGCTGCCAAGTGGGAAGACGATGTCTTTCGCAATCAAACCATCAATGAATGGGTAAAGGCCGCACGAAAGAAGTACCGAACCTTGGCGGGCGGTTGATTCGATGCAGGTCATCTTCGAAGGCGTAACGAAGCGGTACGGAGATTTCCCGGCAGTTCTTGGCCTCAATCTGACTATCGAAGACGGTGCTCTGCATTTTCTGCTGGGCCCATCCGGATGTGGCAAGACCACGACCCTTAGGCTATTGGCAGGGCTCGAAGAAGTCACCGAGGGGAAGATCTTCTTCGACGAGCAGGAAGTGACGCGCACACCATCTGCCGAACGGGGCATCGGTATGGTGTTTCAGAACTACGCGCTGTGGCCACACATGACGGTTCTGGAGAATATCGAGTATGGTCTGAAGCTGCGTAAACTGTCGAGGGCGGAGGAGAAGACGAGACTCGACGATGTCCTGGGCTATACGAAACTGGACCAGTTCGCTGACCGCTTACCGGGGCAGCTTTCCGGGGGCCAACAGCAACGGGTCGCACTGGCTCGCGCACTCGCCATACGCCCCAATGTACTGCTGCTCGATGAGCCCCTGTCCAACCTTGACGCTAAGCTGCGACTGGAGATGCGAGACAACATCACCAGCATCCACAAACAGACAGGCATCACTACCGTCTACGTCACGCATGACCAGAAGGAAGCCCTCTCCATGGGGACAGCCATCTCCGTGCAACGGGCAGGTCGAATCATACAAACAGACGCGCCGAGGCGACTCTACCACTATCCACAGACGCCGTTCATCGCCGGGTTTATCGGTGAGACCAATCTGATTTCAGGCAACTACCTGGGCGACGGCAGGGTCGATACGGACCTCGGCGTACTTACGGCGGGGCGGCACGAGGGGGATTTCAGCAAGGGAGACAGTGTAGTCGTTTCGGTTAGGCCGGAAGTCATCGACATTCACATCGATGCAGAACCAACAGACGCAGCCAATACGCTCAATCTGAAGCTTGCGCGCCTTACTTACCTCGGTGACAACGAACACTTTCATCTGCAAACGACGGATGGCATCGACATCAAGGCCAGTCTATTCAATGTTGCGCAACACGACCTGAGCGAAGGGGACACAGTCACTTGTTCGGTCGCTCCAGAAGCTCTCCTGATCCTGCACCCTGAAGAGGATCTGAGTTCCGGCACCTGATGGCTAGACGAAATCCGGATGGACACCAACTATGTCCGTTGTAACGACCGCGGAAGACTCCGGGCGTCTACGTCGGCTTATCTCCAATTCCGTGGGATACGGCACCATCGGCGTGACCCTTGCTATGCTGGTGTTCTTCCTGGTCATTCCGGTTGGGCTGATCATCGTCAAAGCCTTCTACAATGGTGACGAATTCACGCTCGCCTACTTTCGCCTGCTATTCGACAATGACCTGCAGATGGAGTCCATTTGGAACTCTCTGGGCATTGGTCTGTCAACAACCGTGCTAACGACCTTACTGGCGTTGCCTCTGGCGATCATCAATGCAAGGTTCGAGTTTCGGGGCAAGGGCATTCTCTCAGGCCTCCTTCTTGTCCCGATGGTGATGCCTCCTTTCGTGGGCGCAATCGGCATCCTCCGATTCTTTGCCCGCCGCGGTTCAGTCAATCTCCAATTCATGGATTGGGGATGGATCGACACGCCCATCGAGTGGCTGGGAGACGGTAACGTATTCTGGGCTGTCGTCATCCTTGAAGTACTGCACCTTTATCCCATCATGTATCTCAATCTCACTGCAGCGTTCGCCAATATCGATCCGAGCCTGGAGGAGGTAGCCAGCACCCTCGGTGTACCGAGGTGGAAGCAACTTAAGGATGTCGTCTGGCCCCTTGCCCGACCAGGATATTTCGCCGGAGCGATCATCGTCTTTATCTGGGCGTTGACTGATCTCGGCACCCCTTTACTGGTGGGTTACGAGGCCACCATGCCTGTCCGGATCTTTACGCTCGTAACCGACGTCAATGAGAACCCCATAGGCTTCGCGCTGGTATTCTTCGTCATCGTCATGACGGTCGGCATCTTTCTACTGTCAAAGTTCATCTTTGCCGGCAGGAAATACGAGATGATGGCCCGCGGTCACGTGACAAGTGCTGTCAAAGTGCCTGGCGTAGCGGGAAAGCTGCTGATCTACAGCCTTCTGATCGGAACCGTGATGGTTGCGCTGGTGCCGCACATTTCGGTGCTGATCACCAGCGTGAGCGACAAGTGGTTCATGACCGTGCTGCCTGAACACTATACGAACAGATACTACACAATGGTTTTTCAGACAGAGCTGTCGTTAACCGGAATCAAGAACAGTTTGATGCTGTCCACCGCATCCATGATGCTGGACCTGGTTCTGGGCCTCTTAATTGCCTACGTCGTCGTCCGCAAGCTGATCCCCATGGCCGACTTGCTGGACAGCCTGGTGATGGTTCCCCTGGCACTACCGGGCATCGTATTGGCGTTCGGCTATGTAGTTACCTATACGGACACCTTCCTGGATCCGTTGGAGAACCCGATACCCCTTCTGATCATCGCCTATGGCATCAGGCGACTTCCATTCATGGTCCGATCTGCAGCCGCGGGATTACAGCAGACAAGTGTATCCTTGGAGGAGGCGTCCGCCACCTTCGGTGCATCCAGGTTTTACACGCTAAGGAAGATTATCATGCCGCTCGTATATGCAAACCTCATAGCCGGCGGTCTTCTCTGCTTCGCTTATGCTATGTTAGACGTCAGTGACAGCCTGATCTTGGCTATGAAGGACCGCTACTACCCGATAACCAAAGCGATCTATGCCCTGTTCCTTGAGGCAGGCTCCGGCGAGTTTATCGCGTCGGCCCTCGGTATGATCGGCATGTTGATTCTGACCGCCTGTATCCTCGGCGCCTCACTGATCCTCGGACGGAAGATGGGAGAGCTCTTCCGGTCAGCTTGATATCAAGTCGTGCCTACAGCTCACCACCTACTTGCGTGCTGTTACCATCTCTTTGAGTTCGATCTCTCATTTCTTGGACGGGCTTGGTTCACTTTAATGTCACGACCGCCCACAACGCTTCCATTCAGTTTCTTTATCGCCTCTTCGGCTTCGGCTTGCACGTCCATTTCCACAAATCCAAAGCCCTTGGATCTGCCGGTGTATTTGTCTGTAATGACATTCACTTGAGAAACTGCGCCAAATTCCTTGAACAGTTCCTCGACGTCAGTTTCCGATGTTTCGTATGACAGATTGCCCACATATATATTCATTTCTGTATCCCAATTACAATGATGCCGCACAGATCAGCGGCATCAATGGGCCTTGGTCTGCATTGATGTGCCAAACTGCTTATCCTTGGAGTTTCTTATGACAGGTACTTCCAGGGTGGCTGGATTATATACGGCCTCACCTCGGAGTCAATGAATCGTGTTCACGAACGTGTTCACGAACGTGTTCATCCGTTTGCCGTCTTTTCATGACACATAGATGGCCGCCTGGATCGTGGCTACCAGATTCATAAATGAGTGCATGCCCATGGTTAACAGAACCGAACCGGTTCTAATCCTTGCCGTACCCAGCACGAGACCAATGACAAATACCGTCACCATGCCATAGAGATCGTACTGCAAGTGAGTTGCAGCCCACAGGAGAGATGATATCAATATTGCACCAATCGGCCCCACGAATGACGAACGCAGTCCGGCCATGAGGAATCCCCTGAAGAACAGTTCTTCGAACACTGGAGCTGCCACAATCAGCGCCAGCCAGAGCATCCACAGAGAGTCGGCCGATCTATAAACGGCAGACATAAATTCCGGAACTATGGGTTTGCCGAGGAGAAATGTAAGCAGATCGGAAGCAATGATCAGCGCGACAATTACCAGGAACCAGAATCCGATAGCGCTGAAGCTAACGCTGTGCAATCCCAGATAGTATCGAATACTCGAGTGTTTCTTCAGTCTGACAATGCCCAAGACAGCAGAACTACAGACGATCAGTGTAGCTACGTTACAGATGGATAGAACGGTTCCGTTGAACTGAAGTACCGTCATTACGTTGGCCAACTCGCCCGCCGAAACATCTCCGTAGTAACGTCCTACATATACGGTCATCGCGATTGTTTGCGTGATGACAAAAGCAAGCGCAATTGCGACTCCCCAGAGCAGTGTCCCAGCAAATCCCCATACCGGGTAATCCTGTTCTGGAGTTGACGTTAACGAATCCATAGCGCTACATTTCCGTGCACGCTTCCACAGCAAGCCAGAATAGTGCATCTCGCGCCGAGACATTCTCCCACTGTCGAGGATCCCATTCGATCCCGCTTACATCGTCCC
>CEQE01134551.1_pt1 | contig 22634 bp, 15 predicted proteins | sample 356201 | NCBI WGS metagenome assembly CEQE01 (sample SAMEA2619970, study PRJEB7988) | marine metagenome | biome: marine biome (ENVO:00000447); feature: mesopelagic zone (ENVO:00000213) & marine oxygen minimum zone (ENVO:01000065); material: "saline water (ENVO:00002010), including plankton...
CCATGGATGGCCAAAGGTAAGAAGCGTAAGCAATACCCCCATTCCATATCTCAGGGACTCTCAGATACGAACAACCCCAATCGTCGACACTCTCTTCCACCCCAATATTGAAAACTCGACGCCACAGATCCGGTCACAGGTACAGCGATCCAACAAGCTGGAGGCGTACGTGAACTATGTAAAAACCAAATCGGAAGTAGACGTGATTACGCTGTCACCAAAATCAGTACTTACGGTGCAACGGGAATCATCACCTCAGAATCTAAGTTCGAACGTGGCCGACATCCTGCCGAGAGTCTACCAGTACATCCTGGAACAAGGTCAGCAACCCACCGGCCGGCCTTTCCTGCGCTATCTGGAAATGACCGACAAATTTCTTATCGATGCAGGCATGCCGGTCATCAAGCCCCTTGCCGGAAAAGATGATATCAAACCGGCAGAGTTGCCCGGCGGCATTGTCCTTACAACGCTATTTACAGGTGAACCACACCGGGTGGGTGAAGCCTGGAGTGCCATTCTCTCATTTGCCCGCGAGGAAGGGTTCGACAAGAGATCGGCAGGCTGGGACGAATATGTCAATGACGCGGCCAGCGTACCGGCAAGTCAGATTCAAACGAGACTCTATCTGCCGGTATAGTGCGGCAGTCATCAGGCGATTTCGGCAGACACAGAAAGATGTGAAGATTTATCTTCAGCTACCGATAACGTATGTATCGACATCGGATTTTGCGTGAAATAGTGATTTAGGACGATCATCATGGAATTCATAGCTGGAATTATAGTAGGTGTCCTGTTGGTGATGGGTGTGCAGATGTGGATCCTAATAGGAGTCTTCAGCACTGCCGACGACCGATCGACCCGATAGGCTCAATCTCCTTCTCTTCTATCCTCCCCAGTGTGCCGTCCAATGGCGCGCGACACTGACGTCTCCCCACACCCCTGCAACGATTGAGACTGCCCACGGCTCCGAATAGTAATGCAGACTCCACAGGTGATATGATCCAGAGGACGGGTGTGCCCCAGCAACGAACACGGAGAGCCCATGTCAAAACCATTGAAGATCGGCCTGGTTGGTACGGGATCGATCGCGCGCGCTCACTTGCCCGCGTTCAAGCAGTTTCCGGACAGCGTCGAACTGACTGCGGCCTGTGACATTCGGGAAGAAGCGGCGCAGCGCCTCGCAGCCGGTGCCGGTAACATAGCCGTGTACACAGATATGGAGACGATGTTGCGGCAGGCCGATATAGACGCAGTGGATATCTGTACGACGCACGATCAGCATGTCCAGCTTGTCCTCCAAGCCGCACAATCCGGTAAGCACATCCTTCTGGAAAAGCCGATGGGCATCAATATGGTGGAGTGCCGTGACATGCTGGCGGCCACCGACGCAGCCGGTGTGACCTTTATGGTGGCTCAGTGCTTGCGATATCTGCCCCACTCGCAGGTGCTCCGCGAAATGATTGTGGACGGTGAATTTGGTGAAGTCTGGGCACTGCGCAGCGACAATTTTGCAGCGATGGTGCCGCCTCGATCCAAGGTAACACAAACATCTCGGCGCCCCTCAACATGGTACTTGGATGGGAAACAAGCCGGTGGTGGTGCGCTGATTTCTCAGGCAACGCATCACATCGACCTGTTTCGCTACTATATCGGGGAAGTCAGACGGGTAACTGCCACATCGTGGATGGATCACCCTTTGTTCATCAATGGTGCGGAAGAGAGCTTGGCCGCAACGATGGAGTTTGAAAACGGTGCTGTGGCACAGCTGCTATCCAGTTGGTCCAGCCGAACGCCTTGGAACCATCACTACTGGGTATTGGCTGAGTTGGGATCCATCAGCAGCCGTTACATGCCGGGATCGGCGGGTGCGGAACAGTACATCGGCCCAGTGGATGTGTCACTGCCGAAGTACGATGGTGACAGAGGAGCCACAACGTTTGTGCCGTTTGATGCCAGCGCATCGGATCTGCCCACCGACCAGCCTTTCGTTAATGAGATACTGCATTTCGCCGATTGCTGCCGCGACGGTTCAGAACCAATCAGCAGCGGAAAGGACAATCTAGGAACCATGAAGGCGGTTCTCGGTATATACGAGTCCGCGAAGACCGGTCAGCCGGTGGACCTCGCAACAATGTAGCCCAGCCAACGACGACCATCGGTCGTTCAATAGACTCAAGGGAAGACGAATGCAAATCGAAGGCAAGGTCGTCGTGATTACAGGCGGGGCAAGTGGCATCGGCGCAGCATGTGCCAGGGCATTTACCGAATGTGGTGCTACCGTCGCAGTGGCGGATATCAACAGTGACGGGGCAGCGGAGGTGGCAGCAGAGATCGACGGGCTTGCCGTAACCTGCGACGTTGGACGAGAAGACGACATCATCGCTCTGGTGGAGAAAACCAGCGACGCGCTAGGCCCAATCGATCTGTTTTTCAGCAACGCAGGCCTCGGCTCCGGCGGCGATCCGCTTAGCGCGGAGCTGTCAACCTGGCAACATCTATGGGAAGTCAATCTGATGGCGCACGTATATGCCATCCGCGCGGTTCTCCCAACGATGCTTGAAAGGGGAGACGGGTATCTGATTCACACTGCATCTATGGCGGGCATTCTAACGTCACAAGGTGATCTGCCGTACGCGGTAACCAAGCATGCCTTAGTCGGCCTGGCGGAGTGGATGTCGATCACCTACCACAACCGAGGAATTCGCACCTCACTGTTAGCTCCGCTTGGCGTGCGGACACCCATGTTGGGCGATCCCAACGGACCCTTGGCGACAACTTCAGCAGGCCCAATCAAAGAGCCGGAAGAAGTGGCGGATATGGTGATCGAGGCGGTCAGATCAGAACGGTTCCTGATCCTCACCGATCCGCTGGCTGCAAAGTGGATGGGGAATAAAGCCAGCGACCTGGAGCGCTGGCTTAATGGTATGCGCCGCCTGCAAACAGCGGCGTTTGACTAATTCCGAAGGGCCCTACTTCTTCAACGCCACGATTCTTCGCATGGAGATGAAGGGCCTGGTCATGTATCCGAATGGATAGCTGAAAACATGCACCAATTTGGTGAAGGGGAAATAAGCAAAAAAGACAAGTGCAGTGATGATGTGCAGCTTGTTGATCAAGGGTGCTGCGGAAATCATGGAAATGTCAGGCTCCAATCTGAGGATGCTGGCAAGCCAAGGGCCGGCCGAATACGACACCCCAAAGACCAATTCTACGGCGGATTGATAAAGCCCAAAACCACTGATAACGATCAGGAACAGAAGCACGATGTAATCATCCGGCGTACTCATCGCCTTCACCTGAGGGATGGTAATTCTGCGCACTAGAGCCCACACGATTCCATAGAGCAAGAGGATTCCGGCCCCAAGTCCCACCCAACGGAAGCCGTCAACCCAGGCGGCGTTGTTGTACGCGCCACCGACGAGTCCTGCAACGTGTGCAAAAAACAGGACGATTATGCCCCAGTGCAGACACAAGGATGCAGGACCAATGGACGCGCGACCAAAGAACCCGGAGGAGCGCGTCGTCCACAGATAATCACCTCGAGCGGTCCAGTCCCACTTGCCTCTGTGCCCGCTCATCATTCCACTAAAGCCACGGTAGATAACGCCGCCGAAAAACAGAATGATCGTTATGTAAACCAATCCGATGAAAAAGAAACTATCCGACATAAACTTCCACCTTGTTCTCGTTGTTTTGATAAATGTTAAATGTTTACCACGTCTATCAGCGATGATGATTCTGCTTCGATATTCACCACTCTCTCTAAAGCATCAAGAAGATAGAGGTAGGGAGTTTGCAGTTCTTCCAGCCGGGCACGCATAGGCGGTAGAAATGGTAGGAAATACTCCTTTATGAGTTTTTCCCTGACCGGATCGTTTGAGTTGGCAGTCAGCGAGAGAAAATCCAATATTAACGGCAGGTAATCCGGTAGTTCCAATCCGTTCGGCATCTGTCCGAAGTGTTTGTAGATTCCAGTCAACTCAATCATGTAGCCATTTCTGTCAGACACGGCAGCATTGGCACACGTCTGCGGTTCTTCATAGCTGTGACTGCCAAGATAGAGTGAGCACTGCGGTTCCAATTCAAACAGGTCAATATAGTCCGTATCGGAAATACTGTTCTCCTTAAGGAATCTGGAAAGCAATCTAGCGCTCTCTTTGTCGATGCTTTCCAGGCTTCTAACCATCTCTTCAGAGTCTTTCCTGAGTTCTTGGCGATGCACGTCATCTTCGGGCGGGCTGCACCACAATTCAGCTATTAGTGAATAGATGTCCATCAAGATCCGCTTGCTGTTTGCACCAGTCATATCACTACTCATAGTTCTTCTCGCCTGTGTGATACGCTTTGAAATAACTCTTGCGTCTCTTCATAGGCGACCATGGAGTCATGTTCTCAAAGCCGGCGACACCACGCTCAGTATATGGGCTGATGTCTGCATTCTCGCGTTTTGTAGTGGGAACCACAAAGCGTTCGTTGTAAAAGGCAAGTGACAATCCCCGCACCATTGCATTTGCGTCCTCTTCGCTCAACCCCACTTTGTCGAGCTGTTCCGTATTGGGCTCGTTTTCCACCCTTATGCTTCTCTGGTAGTGCCGGACGGCAAGTTGCCGCAGAAGCGCAGTCTTGACCACTTCCTCATTACCGGCGCCAAACATGCTGGCGAGATACTTAAGGGGCAGACGGAATTTATCCAGCTCGTCGAGGTCGAGAAGCGGACCTTTTGCAGGCTTGTCCATATCGAATACATCCGTATCCGATGGCGTGTCATTGCCTACACTGGTGGTTATGGGAGCCAAAGGCGGAATATAGAACAGCGAAGGTAAGGTTCTGAATTCAGGATGCAGTGGCAGCGCTATCTTCCACTTCTTGACGATCTTGTAGACGGGTGATCTTTGTGCCGCGTCAATCCAATCGTCACTGATGTCCTCTCTCTTGGCCGCTTCGATCACCTCTGGGTCAAACGGATCCAGAATAAGATCTCTCTGCGCCTCGACGAGGTCTTTATCATCAGCCAGTGCGGCTTCCTCAACCCGATCCATGTCATAGAAGATGACGCCGAACGAGCGGATCTTACCAACGCAGGAGTGGAAACAGACGGGTGGCAGGCCCGATTCAATTCGCGGATAACAGAGAATACATTTCTCCATCTTGCCGCTGGCCCAGTTGTAATACGGCTTCTTGTAGGGACAGGCGGAGACGCAATAGCGCCAACTACGGCATCTGTTTTGATCGATGAGAACGATACCGTCCTCCTCTCTCTTATAGGCGGCTCCGGATGGACACGCACCTGCACAACCTGGGTTAAGACAGTGATTGCAGATGCGCGGAAGGTAAAAGTAGAAGATGTCCCTGAACTTGAGCGTCGCTTCCTTTTCCTGTTCGCTCATTCCGCTGTAATTCACATCGTGCTTGCCGGTGATGTGGGCTCCACCGGCGTTGTCTTCCCAGTTCACGCCCCAATTGATGGGCACGTCTTCTTCTTCCGTGACCATCGACATTGGTCTGGCGACCGGTTGCTGCTTCCCTTGCTTGGAAGAATGCAGATCATCATAGGTGAAGGTGTATACATCACCATCGCCGTAATAATCCGCCATTTCAGGCGTGTGGGGATTGAAGAAGAGATTGGAGAGCATGTAGGCCTTGCCGCCGTAGCGAAGCTTCAACCTGTTCGCATCCTTTTTCCATCCTCCCTTCCACAACTCCTGGTCTTCCCATCGCTTCGGATAGCCGATACCCGGTTTGGTTTCGACATTGTTCCACCACATGTATTCGGCACCTTCGCGGTTGGTCCACACATTCTTGCAGGCAACCGTGCAGGTATTGCAGCCAATACATTTTTCCAGATTGAAGGACATGCTTAACTGTGCTTTTACTTTCATGGTTTTTTACTTATCTAGCTGGCTTATGTTTAATGTTGCTGGCTTACGTTACTGGTAATTAATCCACGTCACCGAACTATGACGCTGGCAATTTGTCCAACTCGCTTTCCTGATAGATCGGTCTGTTCTCAGCGCCAAGCGGCATCTTGCGAATGATTACACCGTGATCCCGCTCAGACGGACTCGTTCCCCAGAAATTGATGTAATAGGAGAACTGAGCATACCCACCGATCATCGTGGCCGGGTTCATCAGGATTCTCGTGGTCGCGTTGTTGTTGCCACCACGCAGGTCGGAACGATTGTGTTTCTTGGCAAGGGGTGAAAATGGCACATTGATATGCCGTTCCACCTGATGGTATGTGATCGCCATGTTCCGCGGCACCTGGTGGCTTACTACTGCCCTTATTACTTCTATGCCGTTTTCGCAGAACATTTCCACCCAGTCGTTGTCCGTCACTTCAATATCATCGGCATCGCCGGGATTGATCCACACCGTGGGGCCGCCACGCGACATGTGCATCATCGGCCAGTGGTCTCTGAACGAGCTGTGAATCTGCCATTTGCCGTGGGGCGTGATAAAGCGGAATACCTTTGACTTGGGTCCGGCCTTGTCAATATTGATATCACCAATCGCTACCATATCCAGAGGCGGCTTGTTGGTTGGCAGCGCTTCGCCCAATTCCCGGATGCCCTGGTGGTCGTAGTAGATTTCCTGCCTACCGGAGAGGGTGTGCCAAGGCTTCAGCCGTTCCACATTCATGGTCCATGGCCCGAAGGTTCTCTGTTTTCCTTCGGTATCGTGAACCATCGCACTCCACTGTGGCGTGATGTGGATTCTCCTCGGCTGCGAGATGATATCCTTGTAGTGAACCTTCCTGCTCTTGACCACTTCAACCATGTCGGCAAGCGGTAGCCCTACCTTCTCCTCCATTTCCTTGAAGAAGAGCCAGGAGAGGCGCCCGTTAAGCTCGGGAGAAATCTGCAGGATGAGTTCACAGAACTGCTCCGCCTTTTCAAAGTATACACGGTCGTTCTTCACATCCAGCGCTTCGTTGTGCTTGAGTTCTTCCTCCACAATGGGCGTCAGATCCGTGTACTGTCCTTTTGAGCCATAGCCTTTCGGTTGGCTAACAAGTGGGCCCAGTGAGACCAGTTTTTCGTAAACCTGCGAGTAGTCTCGCTCCACGACGGAAATGGTGGGGAATGTCTTGCCGGCGACGGCTTCGGTATCGCCATTGCGCCAATCCTTTACTTCTCCGAGTGGCTGGGCGAGCATGCCTGGGCTGTCCATCCAGGTGGCATTGAACACGATATCCTTTACCGGTTCCGGGAAGTGTTTCAGAGACAATTCCGAGAACTTCTTGGCGAGAAGTTTGAACGCTTCCCAATCGTGCTTGGCTTCCCATGGTGGCTGGGTTGCCGGCGTCAACGGATGAACGAATGTGTGCATATCACCAAAGGTGACATCGTATTTCTCATACCAGAACGCTGCCGGCAGAACTATATCGGAGTAATTGGCGGTGGAATCCATGCGAATGTTGAGGTTCACCAGCAAGTCAAGCTTGCCGGTGATGGATTCATCATGCCATTCGATTTCATTCACCAGGCCTTTGGCTGGTTCCTCATCCCACATGACGTTGTTGTGTGTTCCGAGCCAGTGCTTGAGAGCCAATTCCTGACCGCGCATGCTGGTTCCGATGAGATTGCCGCGATACACGGTAACCATCTTCAGATGGTTTTCGGGAGCATCCACATCCTGAATCGCGAAATTCAGCTTGTTGGCCTTGAATTGCTCCAACACCCAATTCGTTACTTCACCGTCGTTAGAGCAACCTGAATCGATCGCCTCTTTGTAGAGTTCGATCGGGTTCTTCTTGTCCACTTGAGGGAAGAACGGCAGCCATCCCAACCGAACGGCAAGAGAGTTCATGTCGGCAGCGTGATTGTAGGAGGGAAGTTTCTTGGCACCCGTCGCCCATTGAGTGTCAAGAGACATGTTGTCATATCTCCACTGACCCGTATGGAAATACCACAGGGAGGTGGAATTCATCAGGCGCGGCGGCCTCGACCAGTCAAGGGCGCCACTGAGATTCACAAACGCCGCGTTCAAGCGAGTGTGCTGAGTGCCGACGTAATGGTTGAAATTTCCTCCGTTCACCCCGTTGCAGCCACAGAGGGCCAGCATGACCGCCTCGTTGCGGTAGTAGAGGGAAGCACCATGGTAAAAGTGTTGCAGACCCGGACCCGTTATGAACAGGGATTTTCCTTTGGTCTTCTCGGCGTTTTCAGCGAATTCCCTGCCTATCTGAATGGCAAGCTCTCTACCCACACCCGTTTGCGCTTCCTGCCAGGCCGGTGTATACGGCTTCGGGTCGTTGTAGTCCACGGGATAATCACCACCCAGACCTCTCGACACACCGGCCTGAGCCATGGTCAGGTCAAACGCGGTGGTTACCAGCAATTCCTTACCGTCTTTTGTCTTAACTCTGATCGCGGGCACTTCGCGCAAGACTTCTACTGCTTTCTGCCCTTTTCCTTCCGTCTGACCGATATTGATGCTGAACGTCTCAGTAAAGTCGCTGAAGGAGACCATCGCCTTTTGGTCATCATCTTTCAGGAGGGTAAGGAGCGGATCGAACTCCTCTTCGGTAACAGCGTTCTTGAGTTGCAGGTTCCAGTTGCCGGTAGGTTTCTCCTCCCACCTGAATCCGACCGCGCCGGTGGGGACATGCAGTTTGCCCTGGCCATCGGTCATGATCAGTTTCCAGTCGGCATTTTCCTCACCGGCGTATTCCGCAATGTCGGACGCCCGCAGAAACCGCCCCATCTGGTATTTCTCACCATCTTCGTCCAGAACCACCAGGAACGGAAGATTGGTGTACTGTTTTACGTATTCGGTGAAGTATGTCGTTTCCTTCTCAACATAGAACTCTTTCAGGATGACGTGAATACAAGCCATCAGGAAGGCGCCATCGCTCCCTGGTACGAGGGGAACCCATGTGTCAGCATATTTGGTGACGTCGGAATAGTTCGGCGAAAGCACGACTATCTTCGAGCCCCGGTATTTTGCTTCGGAAAGAAAGTGACAGTCGGCTGTGCGGGTCATGTTGATATTTGACCCGGCGACTACCCAGTAGGTACCGAGATACCAGTCGGAGCTTTCGCAATTCTCCGTTTGGTCACCAAACATGGACGATGAAACATGGGGAAGGTCGTGATACCACTCGTAGTAGCTGCAATAGATACCACCGAGCAAATTGTTATACCTGTGCCCTGAAATGAAACTGAGCAAGCTCATTGCAGGGATAGGTGAGAAGGTGGCCATGTGGTCGGCACCATACTTCTTGATGGTGTAGATCTGGGCCGCGGCGACCAGTTCAACCGACTCGTCCCAACTGACCCTCTTCCACCCGGCCTTGCCTCTTGCAGATTTGTACGCTGTCGATCTCGTCTCGTCTTCTACTATGGCTGCATAGGCCTCAACGGCATCTTTGCCGTTATTGCGCTCTTCAATGTAGAAGTCCCACAGTGTCTTGCGTACGTACGGAAACTTGGGTCTGAGCGGACTGTAAGGGTACCAGGACGCGGTAACACCCCTCTGACATCCCCTTGGTTCAACATTTGGGACATCGGGATCAATCTGCGGATAGTCCGTCTTTTGAAGTTCCCAGCAAATAAGCCCGTCTTTTACGAAGACTTCCCAACTGCAAGCCATGGAACAATTGACGCCATGACCCGTTCTAACGCTGTAGTCATAGCTCCATCTCTTTCGGTAGAATTCCTCCCAAGAACGGGAGTCTTCACTTACGTTGAACCATTTGCTGCCATTATTCACGATACTTCCTTTATTGGTTTCTTTATCTCACATCCACTTTTTTGTTTCCCACCGTGAGTCCGATCAAGGTGAGTCCAATCAACACTACTAGACTAGTTAGCACAGTCGGTACGTATTGAGAAGGCAGGCCGGCTTCCACAACCTCTGCCTGTTCGGTGCTCTTCAAATATGCAATCACTGCGTCCACATCTGCATCGCTCAAACCCATGGGTACCATAGGCAGATTGTTGGATTCCTGTAACAGCTGCATCACGATTGGGTCCTTCTCGGCAATCATTACATCCGGCTCTTTGATTTGCCGTCTGAGCCAGCCTGCTTCCCTGCGTGAAGTGACGCCAGCTAGATCGGGGCCCAACATCTTCTTGCCGATGGTGTGACACGCCGTGCATTTTTCGGTGAAGATTTTCGCTCCATCAGGAGCAGCCTGAGAAAATGCACCGGCGCTGATCAACAATGCAGCGAATGTTGCCGAAAAGATTCTTCTGATAGGAAATGTCATAGCGATTGTAATTTCAGTTATTGATTATTGAGGAGGACAAGAGGTAATGCAGAAAGCTGCACTAGATTTGTCCTGAACGGACAAAGCTGATTGGATATCATCTGTTGCATGTACTTATAGGGTCAATCTTGTTCTTCTATTTGTGTTCTTACTGCATGGCGCACTTGGTTCGAGGACCGCCACGCGTGTATCTATTCCGGTTCCAGCCTTACAGCCCAATTAGAGATCATCTCCGGCGGCATAACATTGACGCTGATCAAGAAAAACCCCAGTTTGGGCTGAGGCAACCTGCAAAGCGTCTCGGCGGCTGAGGCCCAAGGGGGTATTTCGCACATGCGTGGGCCCGATTGACCATCCGAGGAGAGGGGTCTCTGCCCTACGGGTTTTTCACATACGCATTCGCTCTCAGATAAAACCACCGATTGAGCACAAGACATATGGCGTAAAACAAGGCGAATCCATACAAGGCGTACTCCGGCGTAGTGAGGTTGATCTGCTCACCAAACACCTTGGGAATAATAAAGGCACCGTAGGCCGCTACCGCAGAGGTCCAGCCTAGCACCGGACCCGCCTGCTCCTGATCGAATACAACGGCAATAGTTCTGAACGTTGAGCCATTTCCAACCCCACTAGCTGTAAACAGGATGATAAACAGTCCAAAGAAGGGCCAGAAATACTGCTCCGGAGTCGCTGAGCGGTAAGCTGCAGCCATAAAATAAGCCACTCCCAGAGCGGAGATAATCATCACGACAGATACGATTTCGGTGACCCTTGCACCACCCACCTTATCGGAAATCCAACCCCCTACGGGCCGAATCAGAGCACCGATAAAGGGACCCATCCAGGCAAACATCAAGGCACTGGGTCCATTGGGATTGACTGCATCATGAACCAGAACGCCATCGGGACCGGCTATGTGCGTATACCCGAATATTACCTTGATGGCGAGAGGGAATGCGGCGGAATATCCAATGAACGAACCGAAGGTCATGGTGTAGATCACCGTCATTGCCCAGGTGTGTTTATTATTGAAAATCCTGTATTGCCTTTTCAGATTCTCCTGTAGCTCACCGGTCGTCAGATACCTCAACAATACCACTGTGGCGGCGATCACCAGCGGTAATACGATCCATTTGCTGAGGAGATCGAGTCCGGTGGGTGCGGGCAGTAACAGGTAGAGTCCAACGGTCGCCGTCACCAGTGCAATGGCCAGAAGCATGGAGATCTTTACCATGCTCGTCAGAGGATTACCCGGTTTCGGCGTTACCGTGTCCGTAACGAGATTGTTCATGCCAAACCAGCCAAAAAACGCCAACGGAATCAGGAGGATCAACCAGACGAAGCCAGCATTATGGATGTAAGTCTCGGTGCCACTGGGTATCTTCCCGATAAGCGTGCCGCTGCTATTGATCAGCGTCATCGATTCGCCGCCGAATACTCCCATAGTCATTACCAGAGGAATTAGAATCTGCATGGTGGTCACGCCGAAATTCCCGAGTCCGGCATTGAGCCCCAGAGAAGTTCCCTGGACTCGCTTCGGGAAGAAGAAACTGATGTTGGACATGGAAGATGCGAAATTGCCGCCGCCGAAGCCGGATAGAAGCGCCAGAATCTGGAACACCCAAATGGGGGTGTCTTTATCCTGTAGGGCAAACCCGGCCCCAATGGCAGGAATCATCAAGAGAGCGGTCGTAAAGAAAATCGTGTTTCTGCCGCCGGCGATGCGAATAAAGAAAGTGCTTGGGATCCTTAAGGTCGCCCCGCTCAATCCCGCAATCGAAGTGAGTGTGAACAACTCCGCCTGGGAGAAGGGAAACCCAAGGTTGAGCATCTGAACCGTGATGATCCCCCAATAGATCCACACTGCAAATCCGCACAGCAGGCTGGGTATGGAAATCCACAGATTCCTCCTCGCGATGGACTTTCCCGTGCTCTCCCAGAACTCCTCGTTTTCTACTTCCCACGTCTCTACGTTTGCAGTCATAAGCTCATGTTACCCGTTAGATTTTTTGAATTGTCTCCGGATGTTCTTCACGCATCATGTTTTGTATCACCTGATGCATCCACAGCAAGCAGATGACCGAGATAAGCCACATAAACATCCAGCAGCTCGTCCATAGCCCCGTGCTCTCCAATAGATAGGCAAATATGATCGGACAGAAGAACCCGCCGAGCCCACCGATAACGCCCACCATCCCGCCAACAACGCCAACTTCGTCTGGAAAGTAGTTGGGGATGTGTTTATAGACTGCGGCCTTACCGATCCCCCAGATACTGCCCAACAGAATTACGAAGCCTGCGAAGATCCATACATTCGCCTGAAAGTGAATTCTGGTTACGCCCCTTGCCAGAAGCTCCCGCCTCTGTACTTTTTGACCTACCTCGACAGTCGCTTCCTGCCAGGTAAATTTGGCGGGGAAAATCATGAAAGCGTCATCAAGATTCTCCTGTTGGTCACCATCTTCTTTCAGAGTATAGCGCTGGTCGTCCACGACGATGACTCCCCTGGACACTTCGGTTACCGTGCCAGGTCTCAGAGCCATCACCCCTTCACCCGGTGAATAGACATCCATCTTTGGTACCACCAGCATGAAGCTGAGTACAGCTGATCCACCCAGGACCCAATACATTACCTGTCTGGCACCAAATCGATCAGACATCCAGCCGCCCGCTGCACGAATCACGCCGGACGGCAGACTGAACATGGCCGCCAGTATCCCGGCTGTCACCAGCGGGAGATAGTAGACATTGACAAAATAGGGAACCAGCCACTGGGAGAATGCAACAAAGCAGCCAAACACAAGGAAATAATAGAGCCCAAATCGCCATACGCGCATATCGTTGAGTGGTTTCAACATGGCCATAAAGGGAAGCCCGTGGCTGGCAGGTTTCTTATTGTCGGCAAAGATAAACAAAATAATCCCCATTACAACCAGCATCACCGAGTAGTACACCGGAAGCGTTCGCCATCCCTCAATATTCGCGCCATTGTCGGTCAGTTGGTTCAGAACGCTTGGTGCAAACAACGTAGTCAGTGCTGCGCCCGCATTTCCAGCCCCAAAGATACCGAGTGCTGTGCCCTGCCACGATTGAGGATACCAAACGGATGTGTATGCGATTCCGATGGAAAAGCTCACTCCGGCCAAGCCAAATCCGGCACTGCAAAGGGCGAACGTGAGAAAGCTGTCAGCATAGGAAAGCAGGTACATTGGCAGGGCACAAATAAGCAGGAGAGCGCTGTAGACCGGCTTGCCACCAAATTTGTCCGTTAGCATTCCGGCCGGTAACCGCAACAGCGAACCGGTAAGTACCGGGATGCCCATTAACCAACCGATCTCGACGGGGCCCCACTCATACACCTGATTGCTGGCCAAAAAAGTCACCAGGACACCGTTTAGCATCCAAACGGCGAAACAGATGGTAAATGCCAGCGTATTGAGAAAAAGAGCTTTGTGCGCTCGCGCAGTGACTACCTCTTCCATGCCATTACTCTTCTTATTCAGTTGACTAGAGGCCGATGACCCACAGCGCCTGACCCAACATCCGCTGTGGCAACTGAGTCGAAAATCGATCTACATCCATCGGGAGCAGTTTATAGTCTATCTCCCCAGGCGAAACATTGACTCGGATCAATGAAAAACTGAGATTGGGCTGTGACGCAGTCTGTCAGGGCATTGAAGACAGATGTCCGATAGCGGAATCAGAAAGAGAATTTGACAGATGTCAATTCTCAAATCCGGGAAAACGGTGGATGTGCGACCAGGACAGACCTCTGTCAACTGTCGTCCTGATCGCTACTTCGTCACATGACCTTGCGGATGCGAGAGTCGCCCCCTCCGCTGATAAATCGTTGGAAAAGACCTGGGGCCACGGTACCCTCCGGCACGAGTCCGGCCCAATCCACATCCCGGTTGACGGTGATCTTCACCATTCTCCTTGCCTCGTCCAAGGCACGCCGCTGACCCCCCGAGCTGAATCGAAGCACCATATCCGGGTTGTTCGGATAAACGACCGCCATATTGTTTATGCCGCCGGTTTCTCCTGCCGGGATAATCGCATTACTGTCGTCGCTCCACGGAGCCTCGGTCAACTCGAGCGACATGTACAACTCGCCACTCTTCTTCGTCACCGTGGTTTTGCCCCTGCTTACCGTCATATCGAACAGATCTTTGCGAAACCCCCAATCGTGGCCCATCACCAGCATCAGCCAGGTCTCTACCGGCATACTGTGAACATACCATGTCTGCTTGCCATCGGCTCCGACAGCATTCAGCATCACCATCCCCTCTTTGTAACGAACGATAGGGTTGGGTTGATTGTAGTCGAGATTGACCAGCGACAAGACGGGTCGATCCGGGATGGCGAAATTTGGCGGCAGCAGAGCGCGATACAGCTCGAGATCGGCCACTTCGATGGCGACGAATATGCCGAATGTCCCGGCACCATCCTTAACCTCGATCTTGGACAGATCCACCGCTTCCTTCCTCGGGCCCGCCCCCCAGTTGACGAGTTCCGTGACTTCCTGATTGTTAAAGAAACTCCTAAGCCGTTGGATCATCATGCCGCTGGTGTAGGCATACTCCTCTTTGGTCTGAGGATTAGAGAAATTCGTCACCCAGGGAAAATCCGTCACGATGTTCTTTGAGACTTTATCTAACATGAGTTAGCTCCTCTTCAGTTGCCACTCTCCTGACCGCCAGCAGCGAACCCTAACGGATCGCTGAATCACTATATCCTCCGGGCGCAATGCGATCAAACCAAAGTGGTTCGACAACCCGTTCGATGCGAACCGTGGTGGCCGATCCAAGTTCCGTGCAGCGGCATGGTGTGCAGTGGAGATAGATCGTTTACAATCACGGCAGAAGTCCGCAAAGGAGAATACGCATGGGTGTAGCAAATCTGAGAACTGACGAAACCTGGACAGAGCAGAAGGTCATGCAGCTTACACGTGACGAAGTGCTGGAACTGTGGGGAGAGTGCCCGGCCGTCGACATGGCAGAGCTCTACGGCGAATACAAGGGCTTGATTCCCAACGCGGGCGATGAAGAGGCCCAAAAGGCGGCTGCCAAGACCATGTACAACGAGGACGGTCCACTGGGTTACTGGCTCGGTAAAGCCTATAGTCCGCTCAGCCACAGCAAGGGGGACGGCTATAACTGCTGGCGGCGACCAGGGGGCAACGTCGAACGCTATATGCGCTTTGCGACGGAGATGGGCGCATCTCTCATCGATGGCAAGCCGGCCCTGATGATGTATTACGGCGCCTACAAGCACCGGTTCGTTGGCGAGGGAAAACAGAACGGGCTGGTCGACGAGATCAGAAAGCTGGCCGATGGCGTCTATCTCGGCGTGGGCACGGGCGAGAAGGCGGACGGCACCCGCACGACCCCCGGGCACTTCGCCCTGGTAGGGCCGACCGGCAAATTCTTGGCTGCCGACGACGCTACCGAAGAACTCATCTGATTGCAGGAGTTCTTCTCAACCGTCGGTCTGATTTAGTACCCGGCCCTAAAGGAACAGTCCAGCCACTCGCAGTGCCTGCTTAAAGAACCAGGTTTGCACAGCCTGCCACCACTCGGGCGACGATTCATACTCCAGTAAGGCGCGAGATCTCTCGTTGAGATAGTCCTGAATAGCGGCCACATCCCCTTCATTCAACACATCGGCAAAACTAATCATCCCCTTGTCGTTGAATATGCCCCCCAAGACAATCTCCTTGAACAGTTGCCGGACCCCAGGCTGCATGTAGCGAAGGTCTGCCAGCAGACCGCCGCTGACTGCCCTCGCGCCATGACAACGCGCACAATACAGCCCATACAATGCGCCACCGCGGGCGACCGACTCTGGTGAACCGGGCTCCTTCGGCGGCATCGGCTTGAGCGCCTCCGTTGGATTCTCCGGGAGGCGTTTTCGGCCACCGAGTTTGTACACCAGCAATCGACCGTTTTTCCCGTTGACGCTGCTGGCCTGACTGATCACCAGGGGAGCAGCGCCTCCCCACCCCGCCATCACGGCAACATACTGTTCGCCATCCAGCCGGTAACTGATTGGCGGTGCGATCACGCCGGTCCTGGTCACGGTCTGCCAGAGCAACTCTCCACTGTCCGCCCGGTACGCCACCAATCTGCCGTCGCCGCTTCCCTGAAATACAAGATTTCCGGCTGTGGTCAGTACACCGCCGTTCCACATTCCGGAATGTTCGACGCGCCACGCCTCTCTCTGCTGAACCGGATCCCAGGCGATGAGTCTCCCCCGCAGCAACGTCTGTGTAAGAGCGGCCATGAGGGCCGGACTGAGCGCCCCCGTCGACTCCGCATCGCCACTAGACTGGCCCGTATTCCAATGACCCTTCAAATAGGTGAAACTCCGATCAGTGCTGTAGCTGGCTGTGCTCTCCATCGCGGGAATATAGACGAGACCGGTATCCCTGTTAAATGCCATCGGCTGCCAATTGTGTCCACCTAACGGCATAGGCTGAGTCAGCTTTCCCGTTTCACTGTGATCCGCCTGCTCTGTCTCCACCGGCCGACCCGACTGCAGATCTACGTGACTGGCCCAATTGACCCGGGTGTATTTCTCTGCTGACAACAGTTCACCTGTGCTGCGATCGAGAACGTAGAAGAAGCCGTTCTTCGGCGCCTGCATCAGCACCTTACGCACGGTGCCATCGATGGGCAGGTCCGCTAAGATAATGTGCTGGGTGGCTGTGTAATCCCACGAATCCCCCGGCGTAGTTTGATAGTGCCAAACGTATTCTCCGTTATCAGGAGTCACCGCCACGACGGAGGAGAGAAACAGGTTATCGCCGCCGCCGGGACTGCGGATGTGTCGATTCCAAGGCGAACCGTTGCCAACACCGAAGTAGAGCAGGTCCAGATCGGGATCATAGGCCATGGAGTCCCACACCGTGCCGCCGCCACCCACTTCCCACCACTGCCCATGCCAGGTCGCAGCCGCCATCTGCATCGCCTTGGATTCGAACGGCTTGGATGGATCCCCCGGCACCGTATAGAAGCGCCACAGCAGCGTGCCGTCGTCTACCGAGTATGCGCTGAGATAGCCTCTGACCCCATATTCGGCGCCGCCGTTACCAATCAGCACCTTGCCCTTAATCACCCGCGGTGCACCGGTGATGGTATAGGGGAGCTCAGGATCGATGGTCAGTTTTTCCCAGATCACTGCGCCGCTGTTTCTATCAAGTGCAATCAGGCGGCCGTCGATGGTACCGACAAACAACCGCTCACCCCATGCAGCCACGCCCCGATTGACCACATCGCAGCAGGCTTTGGAACCCCAGGCCTTCGGCACCTTCGGATCAAAATGCCAGATGTGACTTCCCGTTCGAGCGTCCAGGGCATGCACGTGGCTCCAGGCCAATGTGGTGTAGATGACGCCATCGATTAGCAGCGGCGAAGCTTCCAGCCCGCGACTGCTGTTGGTGTCGAAATACCAGGCGAGACCCAACCGAGAGACATTGTCGGCGTCGATCTCGTTGAGGGGACTATATCGTTCCTCTGCGTAGGTTCGTGCATGAGTAAGCCAACTGCCGGGCTCGTTATCCGCATTGATGATGTGTACACCGGCTATTTCTGCCCATAACGGCACCTGCACGAGCCCGAAACACACGCACATGGAAATTGTTAGCAGAGCCTTTATCTCGCCGGCACTCTTCACGGTGATAACCTTGCCTCGAAGTTATTCAGCAACAGGAACGCGACAACGGGATCCGGTGCCATCCGATGAGAGTTGGCAAACTCTGCCGCGTGCTCAAAATCTGCAAGCATATAGTCTGCTAGCAGTACCGACTGCCATAGGTAATTCAGCAAGGAGTCGTCCGGCTCCACCGACAAGCCAGCAATCAACTCTTCACTTAATACTAACATGTTGCCGTAGTCGCGCTCTGCGATGCTTCGATGCAGCGCAATCCAATCCAACACTTGACTCGTCTTTTCTGATCTGCAGATCTTGTCATCCATGGTGTTCCAGATATCAACCGCGTCCTCCTGGGGCAGGTAGGGGTTGATGACTGCCGCAAGCTGTCTGAGGGCATAGATGTACGCATGCGTGTCGTCAATAGTGCAGTCGTTAGCCTCAGACTTCAAGAAGTGTACCAGATGACTCTGCTCGAGACTGTAGCGATCTGGTACCGTGTCCTTAAACAGACCAGCATAGATCACCGCAGCGTTATACTTTTCGTAGTAATCCAGATTTCGAACCTTGTGGGGTTCCGTTATTGCGCGAATCTGCAGGCCGTTTAGAGCTGCAATAACCGGGACCGCGGCATAGCGAAGCTGTGCGTTGTACTCAAATGCACTGCTCTTCAGGAATCTTGATTTCGGTGCAGTAAGCCCGAGATAGGGGTAGTAATCGGAATTGATCTTCGCTCGGCCGGTAAATGGTGCGCCCAGTGTCTGCTGATTACCCAGTTTTCTGAGCTGCAGATCGTACAGATCGTATATGCCGACCTTTCCCAGCGATTCCCTGACGGCCGGTTCGCGGAATACCCAACCATCCAGTGGCTTGATCGGCGCAGCACCGGCAACGATCAACATGTCAGCGCGATAGGTATTGTAGATCTCAAAATAGGGGAAGTTGTTGTGCAACGACCTGATGATAGAGGAAACCTGATCAAAGTTTATTTCATATAGCTGTACCCACTGAACCAACAAACCACCCTCGCTGAGGCGGGGCTTGAGATGTCGATAGAATTCATCGCTGAACAAATTGGCAACTCCGCTAACCCACGGATTGGACGGTTCGGATATGATCACATCATACTGTCCGCCCGTCCTGGCAAAGAAGGATTTGGCATCGTCGATATGTATACGGCTGCGCTCGTCCGCATAAGCGCGCTCGTTAGCGCTATCAAACCGACGAGCCCCTTCAACCACTGCCTGCTCGATCTCTATGGTATCCACCAGCTCGACCGAAGATGCGCCAAGCAGCACATGCGTAGTCAAGCCGGAGCCGAACCCGATTGTGGCAGCCGTAGTTATGTCCGGATTGAGTGCAAGAGGCATGGCAGCAGCTAGTACCATGGTCGTCTCATCATGAGAGTGGCTTTCGGCTGACAGGCTGACGGAAGCATCAGACTTGCCGTTGGTCCTGATAGACAAAACGTCTGCCGCACTTCTGATGACGGCAATGGAGGCGGTCTTGCCATCCTTGTAATAGACCACCTCATCCTGATCCGAAATGGCTGCATTGCCGCTACGGTACACACCGGAGGCCAGTTGCCTTGGGGAGAAATCCTGCATTAACACGGTGATGCCGACGATGCCGATGGCCGCAAGCGCCGAGGCCAAGACTGGACGACGCGAGTCGGACAGTCCGAGCAGGTAGATCCCCAACGCAATATCGACGCCGGCTCCCGCCACAATCAACCCTTTCGTTCCGACCGCGATCATCACTATGTGCACCGCACTCAACACGCCGACGATGCCGCCCACGGTATTAGCTGCGTACACAAAACCGATGGCCGATTCACCATAGGACCCCTTGACCAGGATATTGCTGATTAGCGGTAACGTCATGCCTGCCATGAAGGTCGCCGGAAGCATCACCATAAGACAGATCACGTGGCTGGTCAGATTGTAGATGACATAACCTGCATCGTTGCGAGCCAGCGCCTTGAGCAGAAATCCCATTAGATCGAAACTGGCGATGTAGAGCGGCAGCGTCAGGACAGCAAACATCCCCATCAGGATCTGCACCACGCCGAGAAACCGCTCCAGGTTTTCTATGTGGTCGATCCGCTTCCTGATCCACAGCCCGCCAAAAGCCAGGCCGGTGATGAATGCGCTCAGCATCAGTTCGAAACTCTGCATCGCCGATGACAGCACCAGACTTAACATTCTGACCCAGGCGATCTCATAGAAGAAGGAGGCCAGTCCCGTCAGAGCGGCAATCAGCAGAAACGCACTGTTGCTTCGAGGCCCTGCCGATCCGGACACCCTCGGATTGCCTTGCACCGACTGCACCAACAGCGTTATCTTTCGGGACGGCCACAGCACCAGCGCAATGAGTATATTGATGGCGGCGGCCACCATAAGCGTGCCCGGCAGGCCAAATCTGCCAACCAGTACAAATCCGCTGACCAACACCCCAATGGCACCACCAATACTGTTGGTAAAGTAGAGAAGGCTGATCGAGGACCCAACTCTGTCCGGCGCCAGCCTAACCAACGCCGTGCTCATCCAGGGAAACGTCATGCCGAGCAAGACCGCCTGAGGCAGTATCAGAACGGTAGCCAGCGACCACTTGACCACTTCCAGAAACGTGCCCGGGCCATCCAAGGAGCTGTTGTAGAAGTATCCAATGCTGCTTTCGAATATGCGATGAAAGGAGAACCCAAAGACACCCAGAAGCAGTTCCACCGCAATGTATGCCAAGAGCGGATTTGCGATTCTTGTCAGTGAACGGCTGGCCAGCCAGGAACCGGATGCAAGCCCCGCCAGGAAGATCGATAACACAAGTGTCTGTGCATAGGCGGCGTGGCCCAACAAGAGCTTTATGTAATGGGTCCAGATGGACTCGTATATCAGACCCGAGAAACCTGAAAGCGTGAATATGGTGAACAGTAAGCTTCGGGTCTTCACGTTTCCATCTCGGCTTCAGGCGACGTGCGTAGCCTGACCCGCCACGATATACCAGGTGATGAAGAGACCGTTGCAGAACGCACCCACGTACGCATGGCCAGTGTGACGATAGAAATAGGTTGACACGAGCGCCGTTATTGCCAGCAGTGGCACGAACTGAATGGCCACGATGGTCAGCAAGGGCTGGCCCGGAATCGCCAGAGTTCCGCCCAGCAGTAGCGGTACATACTGGACGATCAGCAGAAAGACAAAACCGATACACAGCAGCAGCGCATTGATCACCATCGCCTTTCTGGATGTAACGTCGCCGCCTTGACGATCTGTTAGTCGCAGTTGCGTATTCAAGGCAACTCCCGCGATCAGGAACGCGAGGGTGAATGGGATGAGGTATGCCAGAAAGATCCGTAGATGCAGCACTGACATCAGTTTAAGCGCCACAACCCAGAATCGAAAATCGATATTGAAGAGCCAGCCCGCCAGCATCAAAACCTGATACAGGACTGAGACCACGATCAGGGCCAGCAATGCGCTCTTGCCGATCTTCCTGGCGCTGAAATTTCTCTCCCAGGTAAGACCGTAGTGATCCCCATTGGCAGTATGCCGACGCTTGCTGGCAAAGTGCCACACTAGGCACAGTAACAGACTGATAAGTCCACTGCCGAGCGCCCAGGCCATGATGCCGGTGGTGATGTTCTGCGGCCAGAAACGGTTGGCCGGAATTAGCTGATTGCCCAGTTCCTGCAGCTTGAAGAACGTCAGCACCGGAATCGCAATGGACACGAGCGCGGTCATCCACCATCGCCAACCACGGTCTGCGATGATCTCCGGCATCGGTTCCTTCAGTTCCTTGAAAAGAGGAAGGGATAAAAGCCAGCCGCCGAGGGGAAAGATCAACATGACGAGACCGGTAAAGCACAGCAGCGTCCCCAGTTCCTTCCAGTACCAGATCTGGTCCTCCGGCGGCAGCTGCGTGCCATGCTCGAGGGTCAGCTGGAACCACTCGACCGCATTGCCGATCGCTTCGCGAGAGAGATGGTCTCCGGGATGCGTCACCGCGGGCATATAGAGTTTGCGCGCCGTTCCCTCTTCGACGGAGCCATACAGTCGACCCACTTGCACAGCGCTGCCGGTAGCGAATAGTGTGCGTAACTTGTCCGTGGTGACAATTTCGCTAGGAATCTCTGCACCCCACATGAGGCCCGAAAACTCATCCCATCGGCTGAATATCAGTGCCAGGTTACGGGGAAAGGTGGCAGTGCCTTCCGCCGTGCCAAAGCTCCCTGTGGAAGAGCCAACCAGCACGATCGCCTCGTAGTCGCCCTCGTGAGCAGCGGCCGTGGCCAGCGATGCCCAACCACCCATGGAGTGCCCCTCCAGGCCGATCCTCTCATCGTCCACCAGGTCAAGGGTATAGAGATAGCTGAGTGCATCCGGACCGCCAAAGCCTTCCGCGAACGCGGGCGGCGCCGAATAGCCATGACCCGTCTGGTCCAGTGCCAGCACCACGAAGCCGCGACGGGCAAACTCGATGGCAAAGCCCGCCTGGGTTTCCCTGGAATTGATGTAGCCGTGGATGGCGACGATTGCGGGGACAGGGCGATCGCGCGTGACCTCTTTCGGGATATAGAGATGAGCGCTCAGCATCTTGCCGCTGGTGACACCGGCAAATCGCAGATCCTGGATCTCGACGGTGCCGCCGGCGGTTTGGGTGAAATGTGCCAACAGTGCGCCCAGCAGGAGCATCAAAACTGCGGCTATCGTGAGTCTCTTCAAGTCGATCACCATCGATACGCGTTCATGTCAATCCGTAGCCCTGCAGCCCG
>CEQE01084251.1_pt1 | contig 22610 bp, 24 predicted proteins | sample 356201 | NCBI WGS metagenome assembly CEQE01 (sample SAMEA2619970, study PRJEB7988) | marine metagenome | biome: marine biome (ENVO:00000447); feature: mesopelagic zone (ENVO:00000213) & marine oxygen minimum zone (ENVO:01000065); material: "saline water (ENVO:00002010), including plankton...
AAAATACCGGATTGGTTAATGCGTGACTCTATATACAGAATTATTAAGGAAGAATCAAAGGTCAGCAATCAATTTATATAAAATAGATTATAAATGAATTTCAAAAAGTTACTTAAGAGAAATAGATTGTTGATGAAATTGCGTTATTTTTGGATGAAATCAAGAATACCAGTCAAATACCGTGAAACTGAGGATATAGATTTAACTCCTATCTTTAATTATAGGAATAAATCGCAGTAGTACGTCGTATTTGATGGCCATATGAAGAATTTTAGAATAACATTAATTATTAAACTTTATTTATTATGATTCATATTATATATAATTTTCTATCTTTATTAAGAAATAATAAAATAAAGGCTGAAAAAGATTATACTTCATCAAGAAATATATATCTCTCTGGATATCCCATTTCTGGAAATTCCTGGATTGCATATTTGATTACATATATAATTAATTGTAAATACTTTGATATCGATGCATTAGTATGGTCCAAACAGAGATTAACATTAAAAAAATATTTAGATGGAAAAAATAAACATATTGGTTCAAAAATATTTAAAAATCTTTACAAAACTCATGAGAAAATAGATTTACTTCCTAATTCAAATAAAGATGTTATTATTTACGTGGTTAGAGATGTTAGAGATGTATGTAATAGTTATTTTCATCGATTTGAAAAAGTATATGCTATATCGAATCATGAAACATCTTTCATGAGAAAAAGTATTTATTTTTTTTATAGAAAATTAATTCCTTATAAATACGGATATAGGTTTTTAATTAGATATTTTGCATATGAATGGTCAATTCATGTAAATGAATTATTTAAAGCGAAAAATGTAATTTTAATTTTATATGAAGATATGATTGATAATCCACTTAAATCTTTAGAGAGGATTATTAATAATTTTGATCCTTTAGCTTGGGACAAAGATATTGCAGTTAATGCTATAGAAAAATTTTCATTTAAAAATTTGAAAAAAGCTGCCTTAAAAACCACAACATATAACATAAAAACTGATCGTGTAGGTACTTATGGTGATTGGAAAAAATATTTTTCTGATAAGGATACAATTTTTTTTGAAAAAAAATATATTCCTATTATGGCAAAATTAAAAAAAAATAAATAGAGGCTTTATTGTAATGATGAAAGTAAAGAAATTATGTACTTTAGGCCCCAGCTCATTAAATGGTGTAATTATCAATAAATTCAAGTCATTAAGTACAAAGAACTTGTGAAATTATCTATGCTCATTTATAAACAATTAATAGTTAAAAAAAATTATGAAAATCCTTCAAATTCATAACAGATATAAACAATTAGGTGGTGAAGATACTGTTTTATCACTTGAAAGAGATTTGCTATTAAAAAACGGGCACCAAGTAAATACTTATCAGGCAACAAATGAGGAAGTCGAAACTCAAAGTTTTTTATCAAAAATTAAGTTAGGTCTAAATACAATTTGGTCAAGAAAATCTTACAAAAGAATAGTAAAGGAATTAAAAGTTCAAAAACCTGACATTGTACATGTTCACAATACATTTCCGCTATTGAGTCCAAGTATATACTGGGCTATTAATAAATTTAAAATACCAGTAGTCTTAACATTGCATAATTACAGATTGATATGTTCAAATGCATTATTGATGAGAAATGATTTACCCTGTGAAAAGTGCGTAGGTAATTTAGGAACTAAAGGTCTGTTTTATAGATGTTACAGAAATTCTTTCACAACAACACTACCTATATTTTTAATGAAGATACTACACAAAATTTTAGGAACTTATAGAAATAAAATTGATGCATTTATAACATTAACAGAATTTTCTAAATCTCTTTTTATTAAGGATGGAATCCCAGAAAAGAAGATATATGTTAAGCCAAACTTTTTAAAAACAGATACTACTGATATAATCCAACCTTCAAAGAGAAAAGATATTGTTTTTGTAGGAAGAATATCAAATGAAAAGGGAGTTGATTTATTATTAGAGGCGTGGGCAAAACTTAATGTTAATAGTAACGATAATCTCATTATCGTTGGTGATGGTCCAGAGAAGTCCAAATTAGAAAAACAATATAACTTACATAATATAAAATGGTTGGGATGGCAGGATAGAGATAATATACTTAAAATTGTCTCCAAATCTAAATATTTGATTATGACATCTAAATGGTATGAAGGGTTTCCATTGGTTTTACTTGAAGCAATGTCAGTGGGGGTTCCTCTAATAGTACCATATCATGCAGGTTTTCCTGAAATTGTTCAAGAAGGTAAAAATGGCTTCTTATTTAAACCTAACGATATTCAGAGTATCTCATTGACAATAGAAAAAGCAATTAGTTTATGGGATGATCAATATGATAGCCAATGTATGAACTCAAAAGAAAATTTTGAAAATAATTACTCTTCTCATATCAATTTTACAATGTTATTAGAAATTTATAGTAATGCCATAAAAAGTATAGATTATGCTTGGTATAAATAAACAAAAAATAAAAATTAAAACTGTCATCTTAAATAAGAATTTAATTACTATCCCCGCTGCTCCAGGATTTGTTGAATATCGTTCTTTAATGATTAGGGATATTAGAATAAATATTTTATACAAGGTGGAGTATTAACTTAAGTTTATCCTGTTTTCATTATTATATAAAAATTGATGGTGTTATATCCTTAAAATTAGGAATCAAATGAAATATAACTTATTTAACATACCATTCGTCAATGGCAACTACATTTCTGCCATAAACAAACTGAAACTGGGTGCCTTTATGGTTGTTCCATCAGGGCCTGGATTGGCAACAATTGACAAAGATACAAAATATTGGACTGCAATAAAAAAAAGTGATTTTGCATTACCTGATAGTGGTTTTATGGTTTTACTTTGTAGATTGTACTATGGGAAAAAATTAAAAAAATTATCGGGTGCGAAGTTTATAAAATTGTTTCTGAATGAAATAGACTTGAAGGAAGAAAACACTCTTTTCTTGGTTGATCCAAATCAAAATGTAGCAGAATTAAACCGAGATTATTTTAATAAAATAAATATTCCCCTAAAAGAAGAAAATCAATATGTTGCACCTATTTATGATAAAAATAATATTGTTGATTCGAAGTTGATAGAAATACTTGAAAGCTTAAAAGAAAAACCGAAATTTGTTTTAATTAATTTGGGTGGTGGAGTTCAAGAAAGACTTGGTTATTATTTAAAAATCAACCTATCTTTTCCAACAGGGATAATTTGTACTGGTGCAGCAATTTCTTTTTTAACAGGGGTACAAGCCCAAATACCTAATTTTGTAGATAAAATGTACTTGGGTTGGTTATTTCGCATACTTCAAAACCCAAACCAATTTTTAATGAGATATTTAAAAGCATTCAGATTGATTTATATTTTCTATCTTGATAAAAAAGGAAAACTTAAATGACAAATAAAAAAGCACTCATTTCTGGTATTACAGGCCAAGACGGTTCGTATTTAACCGAATTTTTATTAGACAAAGGATATGTAGTTCACGGCATTATCCGCAGGGCAAGTTCGTTTAACACTTTTCGGATTGATCATTTATACAAGGATAAGTCCATTTTAAACAATTCACTTTTTCTCCATTATGGTGATTTAACCGATTCCAGTAATTTGAATCGATTGGTTGAGAAAATTCAACCCTCAGAAATATACAATCTTGGGGCTCAGAGCCATGTACAGGTGTCATTTGAAGTCCCTGAATATACTGGTGAGGTAGATGCGATTGGAACCTTACGTTTCTTGGATGCAATCAGGGAAACAGGCATTGAAACAAAATTCTACCAGGCATCCACCAGTGAATTATATGGAAAAGCTCAGGAAATACCCCAAAATGAAACAACACCCTTTTATCCTCGTAGTCCTTATGCCGTAGCAAAACTATACGCCCATTGGGTAACCATAAACTATCGGGAAGCTTATGATCTCTTTGCTTGTAACGGAATCCTGTTTAATCATGAGTCCGAAAGGCGCGGGAAAACATTTGTCACCCGGAAAATTTCTGTAGCTGTAGCTAAAATTATCTTGGGCCTTCAGGATACACTTTTTATTGGTAATTTGGATGCAAAACGTGACTGGGGTTATGCTCCTGAATATTGTGATGGTATGTGGCGAATGCTGCAAGCAGACAAGCCGAATGATTATGTTTTGGCAACCGGTGAGGCACATACTGTCCGTGAATTTGTCGAAGAGTCATTTGGGGTATTGGGTGAAGAGATAGAGTGGAAAGGAAAAGGAGAAAATGAAAAAGGTATTTTGAAATCCACCGGTAATGTGGTGGTTGAAATAAATCCACACTATTTCAGGCCGACGGAAGTAGAACATTTATTGGGTGATCCAACGAAAGCAAAAAAAGAATTAGGATGGATACCAAAGGTGACATTTAAAGAGCTGGTGAAAATTATGGTAAATGCTGACTGGGAAAAGGTGAAGAGAAGGGGATATTGAAAATGGGATTCTGGGATACTAAAAGAGTAACCGTAACCGGAGGAAAGGGCTTTCTCGGATCTTATATATTAGAAAAGTTGGAAAAGCGTGGATGTAAATATATTTTCGTTGCTAATCTTCCAGAGTATAATCTTACCAGGCTACAAGATATCAACCGAATGTATCAGGAACAAAAACCGGATATCGTGATTCATTTGGCTGCTGTAGTTGGAGGAATAGGCGCAAACAGGGAGAATCCTGGAAAGTTCTTCTATGAAAATGCAATTATGGGAATTCAACTATTACATGAAGGTTATCTCAACAAGATTGAGAAATTTGTGGCTTTAGGGACCGTTTGCGCCTATCCTAAATTTACTTCGGTTCCTTTCAAGGAAGAGGACCTCTGGGATGGCTACCCAGAAGAGACGAATGCTCCTTATGGATTAGCCAAGAAGATGATGCTGGTTCAATCTCAGGCGTATCGAGAGCAGTATGGTTTTAATTCCATTTTTCTCTTGCCGGTAAACCTCTATGGTCCACGTGATAACTTTGACCAAAACTCCTCTCATGTAATTCCCGCTTTAATGAAGAAGTGTCTGGATTCAATAGAACAGGGTAAAAATGAAATTGTAGTATGGGGTACAGGTAAACCTTCCCGGGAATTCATTTATGCAAAAGATGCAGCTGAAGGAATTTTATTGGCAACTGAAAAATATAATAAAAGTGAGCCAGTAAATATTGGTTCGGGTTTCGAGATTACCATTAAAGATTTGGTTAATCTCATTGTGAAATTGACAGGCTTTAGAGGGGATGTTGTGTGGAACACTTCAAAACCTGATGGACAGCCTAGAAGGATGCTTGATACTTCTAAAGCAGAGAGAGAATTCGGTTTTAAATCCAAAATAGACTTTGATGAGGGATTGAGAAAGACAATTGATTATTATAAATCAAGAAGGGGAGAAACCACGACAGCTGTCTGAATTTGTGCCTGGTCCATTGGGTGTCAGTGTCAGAAATTCATATAATGCACTTATTGAAGAAAAACTTGGCTGGGAACCTTAAGAATCTTTAAGAAGTGGTTTGGAAAAAACATATCCATGGATTAAAGAACAAGTAGAGAATTCTCGTAGTATGTCGAATTAAAACAAGAGATTTGTTTTGAAAAAAAATTCTAATATTTCTTGACTCAATACTAATTTAAGAATAAATTATATCGTTAAGTAAGGAGGTAATGCTTATAACAATTTGTTAAAGGTTTAAGAAGAGATATAGCCTCTTATAAAGAGGATACAAAGGAGACCTTTAACAAAAATGACATTAGTCCTTCATATTCCGAATGTGACACAGCGCATTCGGGTTTATATTTTAATATCGTACCTTTTTTATAAATAAAAATCACATCAAGTATCATGCTTAAAGATAAAGCTAAATATTTTTCATTCCTCAACAGGACAGTAGATAGTGTTCTGATTATTATATCTGTATTTTTAGCTGTTATTGTGGAACAGTTATACCATGGGACGGGATTAGAACTTATTGATTACAAATCTATGCATCCATATGTGATTCCATTTATTCTGATTATCTGGCATGTTCTCTTAGTTCGAATTGAGAAGAAATCCCTCTATCGTAGAACGAGTCTTAAAACCTTCGCAAAACAATTACTAGCGATTAACTCTGTTGGACTCCTTACCCTAATTTTGATCTCTTTTTTTCTTAAGGAACCACTGTTTTATAGATCAACAATTGTCTTTTTCATATTCATTTGTTACTTATCTTTGTTTGGCAAAAGACTTGTTATGAAGTTGTTCCTCCAAAATGTGAGAAGCAGGAGAAAAAACACCCGAAACATATTAATTATAGGAAGTAAAAAACGGGCAGAAGCTCTTGTATCCGAGCTTAGTGCGCATTCAGAGTATGGTTATATCATTTCCGGGATTCTCGACCCAACACCCGAGAGGGTAGGGGAAAGTGTAGATGGCTATCAAGTTGAGAGTGGTTTTGATAGATTCGAGACGGTTGTGACAGATCGAGCTATTGACGAAGTTTTCTTTGCAATGCCTCCCAAAGCAATACCTGGATTTACGGATAAGATGAATTTCCTGATCAGTATTGGTGTCAACAGTCACCTGATGATAAATGTGGATATGTTCACTAATGGGTTAAAATCTCAAACTCATGTATCCCCATTCATTGAAGAATTTTACAATTTACCTATTATTTCGTTTCATTCTACAACTCATATAATAGGATTTTTAATACTTAAAAAATATCTGGAATTAACTATCTGCTTGGGTATGTTAGTTGTCTTTAGTCCCATATTTTTAATTATGCCAATTTTAATAAAACTTTACTCACCAGGACCGGTATTTTTCCGCCAGGAGCGTTTGGGTTATCATGGTCGAAGATTTAGAATATTCAAATTCAGAACTATGTATAAGGATGCTGAAGTACGATTTAAAGAAGTTGAGCACTTGAATGAACAGGACGGTATCGTGTTTAAATTAACAGATGATCCGCGGATAACAGGTATTGGTAAGTTTTTAAGAAGGTATTCTTTAGATGAATTACCACAATTGTTTAATGTATTTCAAGGGGACATGAATCTTGTTGGTCCCCGCCCTCCTTTGCCAGCTGAAGTTGAACAATATAAGCCAGAATGGAGACGTCGCCTTACAATGAAACCAGGCTTAACAGGTTTGTGGCAGATAAGTGGCAGGAATTTACTTCAAAGTTTTGAAGATTGGGTAAAACTGGATCTCGAATATATTGATAATTGGAGTCTTTGGTTGGATATTAAAATTATTATTAAATCAATTCCAGCGATGTTAAGTGGTACCGGGAAATAGTGTTCCCCATTTTTGTTTCTTTTCTCAGGGTAAGGTCGTCAGCTATAGCTCAAGATTCTTTTTGAAAAGACGGTATTTCTTATATATTTTCCCGTATAAGATTACATCGATTAATATCTTTGGTCTTATTCTAATTGTGTGTCAAATACTATGGGTATTGTGAATTTACAATCCGATCGAATTCATTATAATCTTGTCGTAATATTTTCGGTAATATTAATGATATTTCCATCTTATTTATTTTCTCAAATTTTATTGAAAGAATCAAAAGCAAATTTTTACTTTTTGGAATCTAAAGTGATAGAAAATGGAAAAGTAGAACAGTACCTTACGACCCGTATGTCACATTTCTGGTATGCGAACTCATTTGCAGGTCGAAATGATCTCTTAAGCGTAAGCATTGGAGATAGTTTGTTAAGAGAGAATCGCTTTAAGATGTATCCTTCGTTGAATGCAGAGGTAGCTCTTGACGGTGGAAATATTAATGAGAAAGGAACTTATGTCAATGTAGCTCCCACTGTTGCTGTTCTTGCCAGCTACAAAATTCCACCAGTCGGAAGATACCGTATCATCTTCTGGACAATTTTTGAGAAGCATAGTGTTTTTAGCAGAGAAGCAATTTACGATTTTCACTACGATTTTGATTCTTATAAAGAGGTGGGTTGGGTGTCAAGGGTGGAAAACAATAAGTGGAGAGAATACGACATTGGAGATGGCGGGATTCAGCTATTTTATCCTTCTGGTGAGATAGCGCTAGTCAAGTCCAATCCCATATGGGGTCCGGGCTATTCCGGTCAATTGCTACTTTCCAATAAATCGCCCAGTTTTTCATTTATTAGTGTCAATCATAGAATTAGCAAACGATGGAGATTTTCCTACCTTCACGGATTTCTTAATTCCACATATAAAGACTCAACTTACGAATACCTTGGTGTTACTGGTTCGGCAAGACCTGGTTTCCCTCTTGTAAGGAAATATGTGGTTGCCCACAGGCTCGATTATTATCCCAGACAAAATTTCCGGCTCGGATTTGGCGAATCTGTAATTTATGGGGGAAGAGGACCTGAATTAGGTTACATTATTCCGGTAGTACCGTACTGGTCAATTCAACACGACTTGAAAGATTCAGATAATGTTCAATGGTATGTTGATTTCGATTTGGTAAAGAAAGACATAGGCCGATTATACGGTGCTTTTTATTTGGATGAGTGGGATCTGTTGAAAACCTTTGATAAGGATAAAAGCCGTAACTGGATTGCGTATCAGACTGGGTTAACATATAAACTGCCAGTGTTGAAGGCTCTTGGATCAACTATCAGGCTTGAATACACACATCTCACGCCCTACGTCTATGTTCATCGAAACCGAATCAACACTGTTGAGCACTGGGGTCATCCACTTGGTTATTGGTCTGGGCCAAATTCAGATAATCTATTTGTTGCAGTGGAAGGGTCTCCCAATTACAGATTATGGTTTCAGCTATATGCACAATATACTCGTAGAGGAATCGTAAATGACTCCACTGTAATTTGGCAGTACAAAACGATTCACATTCCATTTCTCTATCACAACGGGGATTATAGTAGTGGAGAATACAGCCCCAGTTTGTACGATCCCAATTTGTATGAAGGAGAACCGGAAAATAAAACTGTTTTTGGAATACGAGGGAAAATCCGGTTGGGTTCATTTGCTTTAATTGACTTTGATCTTTTTTATCTTGATTGGAAACAGAAATTCAATCCAGATAGTAGTTATAGACACCAATTTGAAAAATGGGATGTGATAATAAAAGTTTCTGTTGGATTTTAAAGACGTATGATTAAATGTCGTTCTCAGAAGATGGATGCTGTTATAAAACTGGTCATCGGTTTGTAGATTCGCTCGAAGTACATTTATTGTGTAATTTATAAGAGCTGACTTGGGGATTTGGATGGTAATTTCTCATCTCAGGATTTAACTTCCCTGTTGAATTTGATTAAACATAAGTAGAGGTTTTAAACGAATGTTATCACTGCAGACTATACGGGATCATCCGGAAATTGTGGATCAAGGTGCCGCCAATAAGGGCGAAAAAATAGATATTAAAGGTATCCTCGCTCTGGATGGCAAAGTACGCAAGATTATCAAGGATGTGGAAGATCTGAAGGCGATGCGAAACCGATCCAGTGAAGAAATCAGCCGACTAAAACAAGTAGGTAAAGATGCACGTGAGCAGATTTCTGAAATGCAGGATGTTTCCAAACGCATCAAGGAGTTGGATGGAGAACTTGCTGAAAATCGAGAGGAACTTCATGAAAAGTTAATGTGGGTTCCAAACATTCCACACGAATCGGTTCCAGTGGGGAAAGATGAGTCTGCCAATGAACATGTCCGCAGCTGGGGAGAGATGCCGAAGTTCGATTTCGAGCCGCTTCCTCACTTGGAACTAGCAACAAAATTGGATCTTTTGGATATGGAACGGGGTGCTGCCATTTCCGGTTCAGGGTTTCCATTGTATACGGGACAGGGAGCGATTCTAGAGCGGGCTCTCATCAACTTTATGCTGGATCATCATCTGCAGGAGGGCTACCGTGAAGTGCGAACGCCTTTCATCACGCTCCGGCAGGCAGCGGAGACGACAGGACAACTCCCTAAACTGGAAGATGACATGTACATTGTGGAGCAGGATGATCTATTCCTGATTCCTACTGCTGAGGTCCCGGTAACCAATATCCACAAGGAAGAAATTATGTCAGGCAAAGATCTTCCAAAACAGTATGTGGCCTACTCACCGTGTTTTAGACGAGAGGCAGGATCTTATGGCAGAGATACTCGAGGGTTGCTGCGAGTACACCAATTTAACAAAGTGGAACTGGTCAAATTTGTGAAGCCGGAAGATTCTTATGATGAACTGGAAAGTTTAACATCGGACGCTGAATCTATCCTGCAGGCTCTCGGGTTACACTACCGAGTAGCACTTCTCAGTACCGGAGATCTGAGCTTTGCCGCAGCCAAATGCTACGATCTTGAGGTGTGGGCTCCAGGTGAGAAGCGTTGGCTGGAAGTGTCCAGCTGTAGCAATTTCGAAGATTTTCAGGCGCGGCGAGCCAACATTCGCTACCGTAAGGAAGACGGCAAGACATCGTTCGTTCACACCCTTAACGGATCCGGTGTAGCGACCCCACGTCTCATGGTAGCTCTGCTGGAAACCTATCAGCAGGATGACGGAACGGTCTGGATTCCGGAACCGCTCCAGCCGTATATGCATACATCACTCTTGAAATAACCGATGGCGGATAGCTCATGATCCGAACTACTTTTGTTCTGATAAACCATCTCATCTGGACAACAGTGCTCGGTACAGTAATTCTTATAATGTCACCCTTTGATCGTCACGGACATGCGGGCGGCAAAATCATGCGCTTGTGGTCTTGGATTATGCTGAAAGTCAGCGGTGTCCGATACCGCATTTCAGGACTTGACAAGCTGGATCGGGCTCGGCACTATTTTTTTGCGGCCAATCATGAAAGTGCCTTCGATATTCCTCTCTGTTTTGCGGTACTGCCGTTTCATGTGGTATCTTTGGCCAAGATAGAGTTGAAAAATGTACCTTTTCTGGGCTGGGCAATGAGGTGTACAAAGCACATTTTCATCGACCGTTACAGAATGAGAAAGGCAGTGGAAACCATCAGGGAAGCGGAAAAATCGCTCCGGAAGAATCCCCGTTCTGTGCTGATATTTCCTGAGGGAGAGAGGACTGTAACTAATAAAATGTTCCCTTTCAAGCGAGGGGCACTTCGATTGGCTATCAAGGTTGGAATGCCTGTTGTACCAATGGCTATTTGCGGTACCATGCAGATCAACAAAATGGGATCTTATCTTGTTAGAGCGGGAGATGTGGAACTGCGAATTGATCATCCTATTGAGACGATTGAGTGGCAAGGAAAAAATGCTCAAGATTTTACAGATTTAATAGAAGAAAAAGTATCTTTTATGAGGGAAGCATGGCATACAAAAATGAACCAAGTTAACCCTTGAGACAAGGAAAGTACATCCTGAAGTTAAACATGCTATCTCCCGCCGTTTATGAACCTAATGACGGATGGCTAAGAGAAGAGCAGTTGTCTATCTGGTGGTTTGGTTTGCCAATCGGGAGTCGATTACTAACAGTTGAAGGGGAGATAATTCATCTGCTGGAATACGGCGAAAAAAATCGATATGATGGGCCCGATGTAAACGGTGTTTTACTACTATCATCTAAAGGACTTTTACACGGAGATGTTGAATTTCACTTGAGGGAAAAAGATTGGAACAATCATGGACATCAGACAAATCCCTGTTATGATAATGTTGTGCTTCATGTGGTTTCGGAGATTAATTCATTTCGGGCAAAAAAAACTGATGGGAGAGCTGTTCCTGCAGTGATAGTTCCAATTAAAGATGTAGAGAGATTGTCCTCTAACAGTTGCAGATTGGATACAGTCATCGATTCTGAGAGAGTGATAAGTGCTTTATGGCCACTGACACACATCCGATGGGGAGCGAAGAAATCGGCTGCCAGGGAATCCGTTAAAAGATGTGGTGATATCCGACAGGCTTTTTATGAATCTACATTTTGGGCTTTAGGGCTCAAAGGGAATGAGGATAATTTCCTTCGATTGAGCAGAATAACTCCGCTTAGAAAGTTAGAACATTTACCCGATGAAGTGAAAATACATAAATATCTTCTTCATGAGAGTGGTTTTCATGAAGGAGACAAACAATTAAATCATTCTTTTGCTTGGAGAAGATGCGGAATCAGACCGGCAGCTCATCCTGAGAGCAGACTTAAATTCGGAGCTGCTGTGGCAGTCAAACTTTTGTCGGGTTGGGAGCCTTGGTCGAATCCAGAGGATGGAACATTCAAGGCTCTTAGTGGTATGTTTAACAAAAGTCTTCCCGGTCAAAGCTGGTGTTTTGAATGGCTTGGAAATGTAATCGTACCGTTTCAAGCAGCTTGGCAAGAAGAAAATTCCGAAAGAATGGTTCAACTGATAGAGGAGTGGTGGAGATTGAAGAACAGTCAGACTTATGGGAAACTGGATCGTCAGTTTAAAGATTTCCTAAGTCCAAAGCTTCTAAAATCTTTTGGAGTGCGACAGGGACTGTTGACACTACAGACTCGTTATTGCAATGAAAAACTGTGTGAATTGTGTCCATTGAAGATAGAGTAATGACTGTCGTGTCTCGTGAAGATTTAATAAAAATGAGCCTATCTCTGAAAGAGAAGGGGAAAATAGTCGTATTCACAAACGGCTGTTTTGACCTGCTTCACCGCGGACATGTGGAGTTGCTCCGGCAGGCACGAGAGTTGGGTGACTGCTTGGTTGTAGGTCTCAATTCAGATAGATCAGTAGAGAAACTTAAGGGTAGTGGTCGTCCTATACAGTCAGAGGAAAACCGTGCTATACTTCTAAATGCTTTGGAAGCCGTAGATTATGTAACGATCTTCGATGAGGAGACACCTTTGGCACTGATCTGTGATCTTCAGCCCCACGTTCTGGTGAAAGGTGCTGACTATAATACAGAAGAAATTGTCGGGGGAGCAGAGGTGAGTTCTTGGGGAGGTCAAGTGGTTCGAATTCCCCTGATTGAAGGAGAGGCAACTCGCGATATAATTCGCCGGGCAGCGGCTCTTGAGAGGGATAAAACTTCTTGATGAAAGATGCTCTAAAAAGTAACTTCGCTCTCTTTACTAAGTATGAATAAACTCCCTTTTACTCGTTTGATTCTATTGGCAGGGATTGCATCCCGGTTGTTTGCCGCAATTCCTCAAACTCCAGACTCCACAATTGTAGATAGTGCTGCTGTTGATTTATCAGATATTCAAGTTGATTCATCTCAGATTCAACATGAAAGTATACCGTCCATACAGCATATAGATCCCGGAAAAGGTTTTTCCTTTATTCTATCGGATGCTAAAGAACTTTTTGCCGAAGCCCTTATTGCTGATCAGCATGATGATACATCGGAAGTAATCTATCTCATCGATAAAATAGTAACTTTATTAAATCAGGCGGAGCAATTAGGTGAGATGTTACCCGATGATCAGGAGGAGTTCGGTCGGTTCGAAACAACTTTACTCTATTCATACGAAAATTATTTCAGTACCATAACTCAAGGAGAGACTCCTATAGCTACTGCGAGTCTGCGGGAGGAGTTGGCCGAATATTTAGAGCCTTTGGAGTTCGAAATTAACGGAAACAAATTTCAGGTCATTGATGATCGCGAGGGACACTTACCGTTAGTAATGAACAGTCGAGTTGAACAAGCTGTGAAGTTCTTCCAAACTAAGGGCCGCCGGAATTTTCAGATTTGGCTCTCACGTTATCCGGGGTACAAAGATCTAATCACAAATATTCTCAAAAAAAATGAACTTCCAGAAGAGCTTATTTTTCTTGCTATGGTTGAAAGTGGATTAAATCCTAAAGCTTATTCACGGGCCCATGCTGCAGGAATGTGGCAATTCATCAGTTCAACTGCCAAGCTCTATGGACTTAAACGTACCTGGTGGATTGATGAACGAAGAGATCCTGAGAAAGCAACAAACGCAGCAGCTGCCTACCTCAAAGATCTCTTTCTGGAATTTGATGATTGGTATCTCGCTTTGGCAGCGTATAACTCAGGCTCAGGTAGAGTTAATCGTGCTATAAAACTCCATCAGACAACTGAGTTTTGGCGTTTGAATTCACTACCAAGAGAGACGAGAAACTATGTTCCTACTTTTCTTGCTGCGGCGATAATATCCCGGAATCCTGAACGATATGGATTTAAGACACCGTCTACAAAAGAGATATCACTGGATGTAGTAATTGTAGAAAAAAGTGCTGACCTTGCTGTTTTAGCAAGGTGTGCCAATATTTCTGTGAAGAAACTAAAGCAGATAAATCCTGAACTTAGACAGTTTGCTACACCACCAGATCAATCATACTCACTTAAACTACCTACCGGAAAGAGAGAGTCTTTTACTATTGCTTTTAATGCACTACCTGAAAGCAGCCGTTTTGCGCCTCAGTATCAACAGCATATAGTTCGATCTGGGGAAAGCTTATCAGCTATAGCTTCAAAATATCGTGTTTCAATGCATGATATAGCATCTGTTAATAAAATCAGGAACTATAATCAAATTCGTGAAGGGACGAAACTGACAATCCCAGTTCCATCTTCAGCAGCTAGTGGACCAGTCGCAACAGCTTCCCCACAGAAATCTCAAGAGACAATCTCTTATAAGGTAAGGAAGGGCGATACTCTTGGACATATTGCAGAGCGGTATGGCACTTCAGCTCGTACCATACGTCGATGGAACGGTCTGAGCTATGGCGCTTATATATACCCAGGACAGAAACTGACAATTCCAGTAAGATCATCACCAACTTTAGCATCTTCTTCCCAAAATGGATCTGTAAAAGAGACCTACATTGTACGTAAAGGAGATACATTGAGCCATATCTCAAATCGCTATCGTGTTCCCATTTATAAAATTGAGCGGTGGAATAATCTTAGTAGAAACAGTTTTATCCACCCCGGACAAAAGCTGGCAATCTACATCAAGGAAGGTTAACTTTTCTGGCTTTCGAAGAGCGGATAAGATATGACAAAAGCGGATATCATAAACAATGTGTCAGCAGCTACTGGCCTGACAAAAGTAGAAACAGAGGCGGTACTAGATGGAGTCATGACGACTATCATTGATTCCCTGAAGCGAAATGAACGTGTAGAACTACGTGGATTTGGTACATTTGGAGTGAAGCGCCGTGATCCGAGGAAAGCTCGAAATCCCGGAACAGGAGAAACTGTCTATCTGCCTGAAAGATGTGTGCCTACATTTAAACCATCAAGTGTCATGCGCAAAGTTGTGAATGACGCACTCATGAAGTAAGGAATTTCATGCCTAGCGGAAAAAAACGTAAAAGACGCAAGATAAAAACCCATAAGCGGAAAAAGCAGTTGCGTCTCAACCGACACAAGAAAAAGAAGTAGTTCCATTCTGAAGGGCATGAAAGCCTCCCGCCGCAGCATCCTGATTTTCGTAGCTGGGTTACTGATTTTACTCAGTTCATCACTTTTCGGTTGGGGATTCAAGGCTCACAAACTCATCAATCGTAAAGCCGTGGAACTTCTTCCAGGACAACTAGGTGAGTTCTACAAAGTTCATATTGATTATATCTCCGAGCACTCTATTGACCCCGATTTGTGGCGGCTGAAAGGAAACGATCCAAATGAAGGACATGGACACTTTATAGACGCTGATCTATATGAAGATTTTCCCTTTGAAGGTATCCCTCGGAACCGTAAAGAAGCTGAAATTAAGTTTGGGGTAGAAAATCTTCCCTCATGGGGGACTGCACCTTGGCGAATTGAGGATTATGTTCGTCGCCTTACGGGTCATTTTCGTTCAGGAAAATGGGAAGATGTTCCTCTGACAGCAGCGGCGCTAGGACACTATATATCAGATATTCACATGCCTCTCCATGTCGTGGAAAACTATAACGGACAGCTTTCCGGAAACACAGGCATTCATAAACGTTGGGAAGCAGATATGGTTGATCGTTATCTACTGGAAACTATCAATCCAGAGGGAGTTCTTGATTCTTATAATGATCCGGTGGAGATGGCGTTTACCATTGTAAGAGAATCGTATCCACTTCATTTCGAACTGCTGCGAGCAGATTCTCTAGCTCGTTCCGGTCTGACTGAAAAGCAGCAAGATCTGATTCCGAATCGCGACGCCTCCATGGATGGCACTAGCTACATCGAGATCCTTTATCGTGAAACTGGTAACATTGGCAAGAAACGGATGGAAGATGCGGCTATCCGTGTAGCATCCTACTGGATAATGGCATGGGAAGCAGCTGGGAGTCCGCTGCCACCTAAACAGTAAGGTGAGGACAATCAGCCGTGACTGTTGACGATTATACATCATTGAGTTCTCCAGATGATATGACTAGCGTTCTCACTGTCTCCCAGATTACAGCTCAGGTAAAATCAGTTTTAGATGGCACTTTTCAGTCGGTTTTAGTAGAAGGAGAGATTTCCAATTTTCTGCATCACAGTTCTGGCCACATGTACTTCACATTAAAAGATGACAAGGCAGAACTAAGAGCAGTAATGTTTCAAGGTGATAATAGCCGGCTGAAGTTTGTTCCTGAGGGAGGAATGAAAGTCTTAGTCCGTGGCAAGGTTACAGTTTACGAGGCTCGAGGTGTTTACCAGATTATCATTAAAGAGATGGAGACAGCCGGGCTGGGCGCTCTCTATCTTGCCTTCGAAGCGCTAAAGAAAAAGTTGGCTTCGGAAGGACTCTTTGAAGAAGAGAAGAAGCGGCCGTTGCCACCTTATCCTGCTATTGTTGGAGTCATCACTTCTGGAACCGGAGCGGCTCTCCAGGACATTCTAAACATTCTTTCTCGTCGGGCACCTCATGTAAGCATTGTGGTAAGACCTACGCTGGTTCAAGGGAAAGAGGCCACTGAAGATATTGTGACTGCAATCCAAGAGTTTTCGCAATGGGGAGGTGCAGATGTACTTATAGTAGGTCGCGGTGGTGGTTCAATAGAGGACTTGTGGTGTTTCAACGAAGAGTCAGTAGCGCGAGCCATAACCGACTGTTCTGTGCCAGTCATCTCAGCAGTGGGACACGAGACAGATTTCACTATTTCCGATTTTGTTGCAGATGTTCGAGCTCCTACTCCATCCGCTGCTGCTGAGATTGTATCTCCATCATTGGATGATTTGCTGGCGTATTTGAATGAAGCTGAACGACGGATAGCTGAAGCAGTTGGCCGGAGAATCGAGATAGCTTGGCAAAAATTGGATGGACTTACTGCTAGATACGGTTTTCAGCAACCTCAGAATCTGGTGGACGAAAAATTCCGCTATCTTAATGAAGTGGAAAAGCGGATCGATCAACAGATTGAGTTTATTCTCAGTCTGCAACAGTCTAAGTTTCAAGGGCTCAATGACCGTCTTTTTTCTGCAAGCCCAAAGAATATTTTAAAGCGAGGTTACTCTATTTTGCATACACTTCCCGAACGGCAGATTATGGCCAGTGTGGAGAAACTCAAAGTAGGGGAAGAATTTGGCGTGATCATGTCTGATGGTGAAGTGACTGCAATACCTAAGGAAATTCATGAGAAGTGATGGGTAGCTGGTGAGTTGTAAGTAGTGATTAATGATCAATTAATCTAAATTCGAAATAATAAGGATTTAAGAATGGTAAAGAATAAGAAACTGAAATTTGAAGAAGCAGTAACTCGGTTGGAGGAAATTGTTCAGCAGCTTGAGGGTGAAACGGTCTCACTTGAAGAGAGTCTAAAACTTTTTGAAGAAGGGATGAACCTCACCAAAATGTGCCGAGAAGAGCTCACTGTCGCCGAATCGACTATCAAAATGCTGAGCAGAAACAGTGAAGGCGAGTTAGAATCGACGGAGGATCAATCGTGAAGATAGGCATCTGGGCCAATACAGGGAAAAAAGCATTCTGGAATATGCTGCCCGATATCATGGCATGGCTGAAGGAAAAAGAGCAATCAGTTTATCTTACCACAAGAATTCACAGTATGTTAAAAGGGGAGGAAGACTTTGATTACAATATAATCCAGTCTGCTGAGATGTTCCTGGAACTCGACTTGTTGCTGGCTATGGGCGGCGACGGTACAATTTTGTCAGCAGCTCGAGCTGTTGAAGACAGAGAGACACCGATTTTAGGCGTGCACTTAGGGGGTCTGGGATTCCTTGCAGAAGGAGGACAGGAAAACCTCAATCATAGGTTGGAGTCCATCATTTCCGGTGACTTTACCATTTTCCCTCGGATGGTACTGGAAATGAGTATCAATGGCGGCATTACTTATCACGCTTTGAACGATTTGGTTGTGGACCGGGGCGAAAGCTTTCGCCTGCTAAAATGTTCTCTCTCACTGAACGGAAACCTCATCACCAACTATTCTGCTGACGGTCTTATCTTGGCTACCCCGACCGGATCCACAGCTTATAACCTGTCAGCTGGCGGTCCCATAGTTGCCCCTTGGCTCTCATTGGTGACAGTAACGCCAATCTGCCCGCATTCATTTTCTTCCCGTCCGATTGTTTTACCTGCGGATCAAGAGTTGACTATCACATTTCCCAACGCAGAAGAAGACTTCCGTCTCACCGTGGATGGACAGGTAGAAGCTAAACTGGCAAAAGATGCTGTCTTAACAATCAGGCGGACGGATTACGATATACAGATGATAACCTTTGAGGACCGAGATTACTTCCACACCCTCCGGACGAAGTTGGATTGGGGAGAGGAATAACTGTAGCAGGCGGCAGTGGCAGTAATATCTATAGGATACTTTACCCAAAAAGTTGACGATGCCGGCGAAGCATACAGTCATTCATAATCACTAATAAACCGGCCCCTTCTGCCCGCATGGCGGCGGCTTCATTCACCACACCATCCTGTAGCCAGAGAGCCTTGGCGTCAATCTCAATAGCGGCATCTGCGATGGGATCCACATGTTCCGGACGGCGGAATACGTCCACCACATCCACCGGCTCAGGGATGTCCCTGAGTACAGCATAGCTCGTCTCGCCTAAAAGATCATCATGCCCGGGATTTACCGGAATAATGCGGTATCCTTGTTCCTGCAGGTATTTGGCCACATAGTGACTGGGCCGCTCCGGTTTGGGAGAAAGTCCTACCACAGCAATGGTCTTCATTTCGTAGATCTTTCGGATAGTTTCCGGTTCGTTCATGCTGATCTCTTAGTAAACAGGTTCTTAATGATATACCCAGCAAGGTTCGGATTTTCCTTCAGTCTGCGGACAGCATAGGCGTACCACTCTTCGCCGAAGGGAACGTACACACGGACCTTATGCCCGGCATCTCGAAGTTGCTCCAGTCTTCCCTTCATGGGGACGCCGAACAGTACTTGGAATTCATATCGTTCCCGTGGGATTTCCTTGTTTCGAATCCACGTCTCCAACGAATCGATAAGATATATATCGTGTGTGGCAATAGCACCATATCCTTCATTTCTCAGAATTACCTTTACTAGACTAATGAAGTTTTCACGAATCTCTTCCCTGTCATGAAAGGCAATCTCCGGCGGTTCCTGGTAGATCCCTTTACAAATACGAACGTTCAATTTCTTACCTAGATAATTTTCCAGATCGTTTGCACTTCGGAAGAGGTAAGATTGCAATACAAAGCCTACCTTGTCATACTGTTCTAAACATCGGCCATACAGGTTCAACGTTAAATCAGTGTAGGGCGAATTTTCCATGTCAATGCGCAAGAAGTTGTCATGTTGTTGGGCTTTGTTTAGTACTTGAGTAAGATTTTCTTCGACTATTTTGTCATCAAAACCCATTCCAAGATGCGTCAATTTAAGGGAGATATTGCAGTCTAATTTAGCTTCTGATATTTTATCGTAGAGTTCCTTGTAGGCTTGGGTGACACTCTCGATTTTTTCTGCAGATGTTGTATGTTCGCCCAGGATATCTAAAGTGGTTGCAAATCCTTTATCATTTAGTTTTCTGATGATCTCAAGAGCTTCATTCACAGTTTCACCTGCCACATAACGGCTGGCAAATGGTTTAGCAAGTGTGCGGGGAACGAAAGGGAGAATAGCCGAGATTGTTTTGTTAAAGAGTGCCATTTATTTTGAATTTAAATTTACCGGAGGAGTTCGGGAAGGACAATTGATAAGTATAATTTATAACATGAAAGTTAATGAGCCTTCAGCTACCAACTTTAGGACATTATTGTACTAAAGTATGATATTCATGAGATTTATTTAATAAAAAGCTATCAGTTTAATATCAATGTTTCTGAGGCGAATCTTGCACTGAAATTGGCTTGCAAAGGGCAAGTGAGGTTGGTAGATTTTCATCCGTTTTAATCGTTTAAAAAAACAAAAAATGTACCAGAATTTTGGCACGGCCTTCGTTTTTATTCTACTTGGAATTGTCTTAGTAGCAGTTCCCCTTTTGTTGCAGCGGATTCTTTCTCCCCAAAATAAATCCCGCGATAAACTTACCACATATGAATGCGGTGAAGATGCAGAAGGGAGTGCATGGATACAGTTCAATATTCGATTTTATGTAATCGCACTCATATTTATCATTTTTGATGTGGAGGTTATACTCCTTTTTCCTTGGGCAGTAGTCTATAAAGAGTTAGGTCTCTTTGCTTTTGTGGAGATGATGATATTTCTCGCTATTCTTGCCGTAGGATTAATTTACATCTGGCGCAAAGGTGATCTGGAATGGGTAAAGCTGTCCGTTCCATACGGTCGAGGTCGATACAGTAAGCTGAATGTTACACAGGATGAAGCCGAACCTCTATTAGAGGAAACGGCTGCCTGATTGGCATCTGCTATCGAAATGAATTTTAATCAACTGGTAGAATATATCAACGAACAGTTCCGAAAGGAATTCGTGCAGACGGGCGAGGAGGTGCCGGCTGATCACATTTCCGTAGCTGCTTCAGACTGGAAAGACTTTGCTGAGTTTCTAAGGAATGATGAACACCTTTTCTTTGATGCCATGATGTGTATTACCGGAGTGGATTTCGGCGAGGAAAGTGATCTCGGTGTTATCTACAACCTCCACTCCATGAAGCACAATCACAAACTGGAAGTACGAATTACTATCTCCCGGGATAAACCGGTAGTTCCATCTGTAGAAAAGATCTGGCGAATTGCAGACTGGTTTGAACGTGAGACTTATGATATGTATGGGATTGAATTTGAAGGACATAGCGATCTCCGTCGGATTCTATTGCCGGAAGACTGGGAGGGATTTCCTCTCCGGAAAGATTACGTATTTCCCACATCTTATCACGGTATTGATATCCCCAAAATGAAGGAGGGTTGGGAGTGACTGAAAGTCTCGATCTGGAATTGGGCAGCGTTCAGACTGAGGAGATGGTCCTTAACATGGGGCCACAGCATCCCAGTACCCACGGGGTACTTCGGCTGAAAGTTTTAACCGACGGTGAAATTGTTACCCGCATTACACCCTACATTGGATATCTCCACCGTTGTTTTGAGAAGCACTGTGAAAATGTCACCTATGAGCAGGTGCTTCCTTACACCGACCGGTGTGATTACATCGCAGCTATGAACAACAATTTTGGCTATGCTGTAGCCGTCGAGAAGCTTATGGATATTAAGGTGCCTGAGAAAGTTGAGCACATTCGAGTAATAGTGGCTGAATTGAACCGGATTGCCAGTCATCTTCTGGCTGTAGGGACGTTTGGTCTTGATGTAGGTGCTTTCACACCATTTCTATATTGCTTCCGGGACAGGGAAAGGATTCTCGACCTTTTTGAAATGTTGTGTGGTGCCCGACTCCTTTACAGTTACATATGGGTTGGAGGTTTGTCACATGATCTTCCTGTGGGATGGGTTGAGAAAGCGTATGAGTTCCTCGATTATTTTGAACCTCAGGTTGAAGAATACAACAACATTCTGACCTTTAATAAGATATTCATCGAACGGACGGCTGATGTTGGCGTACTTCCTCAGGAGGTGGCAATAAGTTATGGTGTCACCGGACCAAACCTAAGGGGTTCTGGAGTGAAATGGGACCTGCGGAAAGACGATCCGTACAGTATCTACGATAAGTTTGAGTTCGATATACCGATTGGAACAGGTGTTGTGGGAACGGTTGGCGACTGTTGGGATCGCTATTACATTCGAGTCCGTGAAATTGAGGAGAGTGTAAAAATTGTTCGCCAAGCGCTGGAACAGCTACCCAGAGACGGTGATGTTCATGAGGCTATTCCGAAGAAAATTAGACCACCTAAGGGTCAGCTTTATAACAGGACAGAAACTCCCAGAGGTGAATTGGGGTACTACATTATCAGCAATGGAAAGCCGATTGCTGACAGATTAAAAATGCGATCTCCGGCTTTTACTGCCTTGAGTTGCATTGATGAAATTGCACGTGGGTGGATGATCTCTGATGTTTTTGCCATCTTAGGGAGTCTCGACATCGTACTGGGGGAGATTGACCGCTGATGGTAGATTACTTTCTTAATCTATTTGCGGATGTTTCCTGGCTGGCAGCCATGCCGGCAGGGGCTCAATTTCTGCTAGCGGCTCTCTTGGCTGGACTTCCCCTTTTCCTCTTTGTGGCTGTCAATGCCATTATCGCTGTTTATGCTGAACGGAAAGTTTCAGCATTTATGCAGGACCGATTAGGTCCTATGGGGCAGGGCGTAGGCTTACACGCCGGGAAGTGGGGTCTACTACAAACTGTGGCTGATGCTCTTAAACTTATTTTAAAACAAGATATCAT
>CEQE01146288.1_pt1 | contig 22536 bp, 14 predicted proteins | sample 356201 | NCBI WGS metagenome assembly CEQE01 (sample SAMEA2619970, study PRJEB7988) | marine metagenome | biome: marine biome (ENVO:00000447); feature: mesopelagic zone (ENVO:00000213) & marine oxygen minimum zone (ENVO:01000065); material: "saline water (ENVO:00002010), including plankton...
ACCAGTATCCGGGCAAGCAGATCACCGACCGCATCCTCATCAGCCGCGAACCGACGCCCGACTACGTGACGGTCGACGGCATCAGCGGCGCCACGGTGACCGCCGTGGCCGAGAACGCGACGATCCTCGAAGCGAGCCGCCTCGTCGGCCGGGCGGAGGGCATCGTGAGCGCGGCCCAGGTGCGCACGCGCCGCCCATCAGATGAGTTCCAGCCCTTCTCGTGGCCCCAGCTGGCCTCTCGGGGCGCCATCGGATCGATCACGGTGGAGCCGGAGGAACTGGGGCTGATCGGCCCGGCTAACGCGGTGGATGTGAGGTTCGCCGTCCTGGATCCGCCGAGCGTCGGACGCAACCTGGTCGGCGAGCGATTCTACGACATCGTGCGAGGACGGCTCGACCGGGACGGCGGCAGCGCGCTGTACATCGGTGGGCTCGGTGACCTGTCGTTCAAGGGCGCCGGCTTCGCGCGAGGTGGAATCTTCGACCGCTTCGTGCTGGAGCAGAGCGGCGACCTCGTGGTGTTTCGAGATCTGAACTACCTGGCGTTACCGATCGACGACGCGGCCCGCGCCCCGAGCTTCCGCGAGGGGGGCGTCTTCTTCACGGACGACGGGTTCGACCCAACCCAGCCCTTCACCTTCCGACTGACCGTGCCGTACCGCGTCCGCGACGAACGCCGGTACGCGACGTTCGTCGCCGACCACGAACTGCCGGCCCGCTTCGTCGACGCCGACCTGCCGTTCTGGGTGTCGCGCTGGCAAGCCTCCTGGGCGAGCGCGACCTTCACTGCCCTGCTGCTGGCGAGCCTGCTCGCCGCGTTCACGTTCCGGCAGCGGCTGCTGCTCCACCGGAAACTCCTCCACCGGTCGACCGCGCTGCTGGCCGCCGTCGGCCTCGGCGTGCTGCTGAAGGCGCAGCCGAGTACGACGCAGATTCTGACGCTGTTCGGATCCGCCAGCCGGCTCGAGTTCCCGAGCGAGATCTTTCTCTCTGAACCGCTCATCTTTCTGCTCTGGATCGTCATCGCCGGCACGCTCGTGCTCTGGGGCCGTGGCTTCTTCTGCGGCTGGGTCTGCCCCTACGGGGCGCTCCTCGAGGTTCTGATCAGCCTCTGGGAGAAGGCGGCGCCGGAAGCGCTCAGGAATCGATTCGACAAGTGGAAGCCGCCGCGCTACCTGCGATACGGAAAGATCGCCGTGTTCGCCTTCATCCTCGCCGTCTCCTTCGTCAGCCTGCCGCTCGCGGAGGCGATCAACGAGGTCGAGCCGTTCAAGACCTTCGTCCTGGACCTCGCACGCCCCTGGGCGTTCGTGCTGTACTTCGCCGTCATCACGCTCGTGTCAGTGCCGAGCTACCGATTCTTCTGCCGCTTCCTCTGCCCACTGGGCGGGGCGCTGGCGATTCCGTCGACGAAGGCGCCGCTCCTGCCGTTGCTTCGGTACGAATCGTGTACCCGTTGCTGGATCTGCGCGAAGGGCTGCGAGCCGAAAGCTATTTCCTTCGAGACTGGGCGGATCAACTATCAGGAGTGCCTGCAGTGCTGGGATTGCCTGGCGAACGGGGCCGACGAGACACTCTGTCCAGAGCTCATCGTGGCCAAGCGTAAGCAGCGGCCCGTGCGAGTGCTGGCGGCGAGCCTCCTCCTGACGCTGCTCGCCTGGCCGGCCGTGGCGCGCGCCGGCACGATGCGGGTCCGCCCCGGAATGCTGGCCGACACGCTGCAGCAGGCACAGGCCGGCGACGTCTTACTCCTCGAGCCCGGGGTACACGTTGGCGCCCTGCACATCAAGACGCCGATCACGGTCCGAGGCCAGGCAGGCGCCATCATCGACGGCGGTGGGACGGGTCACGTCATCATCATCGACGCCCCCGGGGTGACGGTCGAGAACCTGACCATCCGGCACTGCCGCATCTCGGAAGCATTCACCGATTCGGCCGTCTGGGTCGAGCAGGACGCAACCGGAGCGCGGGTCATCGGCAACACGATCGAGGCGTGCCGGTTCGGCATCTGGGTCCACGGCACCGCCGAAGCCGAGGTGGCTGGGAACCGCGTCGCCGGGCTCCAGCAGGCCACCCAGAACCAGCGCGGCGATTGCGTCCACCTCTGGAACGCGGACGGAATCCGGGTGACGGACAACGACCTCTCGTCGTGTCGCGACGGCGTCTACATGGAGCTGACCAGCGAGGCAATCATCGATCGCAACCGGATCACCGACTCGCGCTACGCCATCCACACGATGTGGTGCGATCAGAGCCGGTATCTGGAGAACTACGCCTACGAGAATCTGGTCGGGCTCGCGCTCATGTTCTCGAAGGAGATCGAGGCGCGGCAGAACATCCTCCACAACAATCGGACGCACGGCATCCTCTGGGTGCAGGTGACCTACGGGACCGCCACGGACAACGTCGTCATCGGCAACACGAAGGGGTTGTTCGTCTACAACTCGCTGTACAACACCATTCGCGGCAACCTGGTGGCCCGAAACAACCTGGGCGGCCACTACTGGGGCGGCTCCGAAGAGAACGTGATGGAGGCGAACGCCTTCATTGAGAATGAGATCCAGGTGAAGTTCATCGCCGGGAAGGACCAGACGTGGGTCGGCAACTACTGGAGCGACTACGGCGGGTGGGATCTGGACGGCGACGACCGCGGCGAGGTGCCCTACCGGTCGAACACGCTCGTGGATGCGCTACTCTATAAGCACCCGAGTACGAAGTTCCTGTTGACGAGCCCGGCCTTTCAGGTCCTGGCACTGGCCGAACGAGAGTTCCCCATCATCACCGTGCCCAAGGTCGTGGACCCGTCGCCGCGGATGTCACCGTCAATGACCGAGTGGGCGAAGCTCCTGGCGCAGTACCCGGCCGCGCCCACGCAGTACTACCTGGAAATGGAGAAGTTGCCGCACCTGCCCGGAGGCCAGCCGTGATCCGCCTCGAAGGCGTCGCCAAGCGATTCGGCGAGGTCGAGGCGCTCGCGGCCCTCGATCTCGAGATTCGAGCGGGCGAGTGGCTCGGCGTTTTCGGCCGGAACGGATCGGGAAAGACTTCCCTCCTGCGGATCCTGGTCGGCCTGTCGCAACCGTCGAGCGGCCGGATCCTGTTCGACGGCGAGGCGCCGGACGCCGACGCGTGGCGCCGGGTGCACCGAGCACTCGGCTTCATGCCGGAGCGCGTCTCGTTCTTCGAGCATCTCACGGGCGAGAAGACACTTCGCTACCTCGCCCGGCTGAAGGGCGTCTCGCAAGACGAGGTTGGGCCGCTGCTGTCTGAGGTGGACCTGGCCGGAGCCGCGCACCGAAAGCTGGGCGGTTACTCGAAGGGGATGCTCCAACGCCTCAATTTCGCCCAGGCACTCCTGGGGAATCCTCGCTTGTTGGTGGTGGACGAGCCGATCGAGGGGCTCGACGCGCACGGCGTTCGGGAATTCTTCGAGATCCTGAAGCGCGTCGAGGGCCGGACCGTCGTCATGTCATCCCACCGGGTCGGCATGATGTCGCGCTACATGAATCGCGTCTGCGTGCTGAATGCTGGGCGCATCGCGGCGCTGGGCACCGAGAGCGACCTCCACCGGACGCTCGACCTGCCGGTCCGGATCACCCTGCAGCCGTCGGTCGCGTCGAACGGCCATCTGGCGGCGGAACTCGAACGGCTCGCGATCGGGTCGGTCGCCAGCCGCAATGGAGCCGTCGTCGTCAGCGTGTCGCAGCGGGACAAGATTCGATTTCTGGCCTGCCTGCAGCCGCTCGAGGGATCGATCGACAGCGTCCGGATCGAGGAACCCTCGCTCGAGGAGGTGCTGCGTGAGACGCACTGACGCCATCAGGGCGATCGCCTTCGAAGAACTGTCCGACCGACTGCGCAGCCGCTGGATCTGGACCGTCAGCGGCCTCGTCCTGGTGACCTCGCTGGCGATCGCGTTCCTGGGCACGGCGCCCGTCGGCGTCGTGGGTGCCTCGGGCTCGGGCGCCGTCATGGCCAGCCTCCTCAACCTGGCCGTCTACCTGGTGCCGCTCCTGGCGCTCGTGATGGGCGCGGGCGTCATCATCGACGAGAAGCGCCGCGGCGTGCTCGACCTGATCCTCGCGTATCCGGTGTCGTCGAGCGAGTACTTCGCCGGCACGTTCGCCGGTTACGCGGCGGCGCTCTCGATCGCGCTCGTGTCAAGCTTCGTGCCCACGGGCATCGTGCTGTCCGTGACGACCGGCGTCGACATTGGGGAATTCTCTCGGCTGCTCCTGCTCGTCCTGGCGCTGGGCACGGTGTTCCTGGCGCTGTCGTTCCTCGTCTCGATTCTCTCGCGCGATCACGCGCGAGGCATCGCGGTGTCGGTGCTCGTCTGGATTCTCGCGGTCTTCGTCTTCGATCTCGTGCTCGTGGGCGCCCTGATGGTCTATCCCGGAGAAGTGCCGCCGGCGCTCTTCGGATCGGCGCTCTTGCTCAACCCCACCGACATCTTCCGGCTGCTCGCATTCTCCTGGGTGGGCAGCGCCGCATCGCCGCTGGGACTGGCGACGGTGGCGCCGCCCATGCCGTCGGCGATCCTCGTTGCCGCGCTCGGTGTCTGGGCCGGTGCGGCCCTCCTCGTTAGCCATCATCTCTTTCATAAACGTCTAGCCACGGACAGACTCGTATGACTACACACAAGCCCACGGTTCTTTCGATGTTGTCGTTCGTCGTCGCCCTGTTCGCCACCGTCGCCACTGCGAGTGCCGACGCCGAACTCACCGGGCGCGTCGTCGTTCCGGCCGGCTCCGGTCCCGCCGTCGTCTTCCTGCAAGGTGTCGTCGGGCAGCCGCGCTCCGACCACGATACGGTGATCACGCATGCGGCGGACGGGTCGTTCGAGCCCGCCGTCGCGGTAGGGTTCGTCGGCAACCAATTCATCTTCAAGAACGACGATGACACGCTGCACACGACGCATCTCTATCTCCACCTGGCGTACCAGCGGGAGATCTCGGGGCGACCACTTCGCAACGGCGCCACGCTCTACAACATCGCGCTGCCCCTGCAAGACATGGAGGTTCGGCGGCCGATCAAGCAGTACTTCGAGTTCACCGATCAGACCGGCATCATCGATGTCCGCTGCAACCCGCACCCGGACGAAGCCGCGACGGTGCTGGTATTCGATCATCCCTACGCCGCCGTGTCGGCTGCGAACGGTGCGTTCACGATTCCCGACGTGCCGGCCGGCACGCACGAGGTCTGGGTCTGGCACGACGGCGAAGCGTCGCTCTGGCGGAGCGTCGAGGTCGGCGCCTCCGGTGCAACGGAGGTGACCGTCGAGGTTGGCGACCAATGAAGGCCTTCGTCGCCTTGACGACGGTCGCGGTGCTCGGTACGGCGCTCGAACCGGCCGACCTGCCGCCATTCGCCTTCGAGAACTACGACGGCCGCCCGATCACGAGCGCCACACTGGAAGGCAAGACGACGATCGTTGTCCCGACCTACGCCAAGTGCGTCTTCGCCTGCCCGATGGTCACCTTTCTTCTGACGGAATTGGACCGGAAGATAGGGTCATCGGACACGGTCCGGTACCTGCACATCTCGATTCAGCCAGGAGAGGACACGGCCGAAGAGATCCTCAGCCACTTCGATGACCACGAGATTGACCGGGCCGACCGGCGCTGGCTCTTCGCGAACGGCCCGGCGGATCAGATCGAACAGTTTCTCGACGACACCGGTATCGAGATCACGCGGACGCCGGTCGAGGGTGGCGACGTGATCGAGCACACGATCAGGGTCTGGGTCGTCGGGCCCGACGGCCGGACCCGAGCCGAATTCGACACCTACTTCTGGAACGACGAGGAGATGCACGATGCGCTTCAGCCGACCCGCACCCCCGCTGGATAGACGGGAATTCTTGAAGGCGGCCGGCCTCGGCGGCGCGGCGGCCCTCACGGCAGGGCTGCGACCGCTGTCGGCCTCCGGGTTCGACCCGGCCTCGTGCCGGCTGATGGAGTTCGACGTCAGCTACCGTACCCAGATCGCGAGTCTGCCGCGCGACGCCGAGGACGTGCAGATCTGGATGCCGCTCCCCTCGAGCGACCATGCGCAGCAGATCTCGGGCCTCGAGATCGACAGCCCGCTGCCCTACGACGTGACGCACGAAGCACGGTTCGGTGCCCCGATGCTGCACGTCCGGAGCGAGGCGCGTTCGGGCGTGTTCGGACTGGAAGCGCGCTACCACGTGACGCGCCGACAGGTCGGCATTCGACCCGGAACGTTGGCCGGCAGCGACCGGCAGAAGTACCTGCAGCTCACGAACACCGTCCGGACGACTCCCGAGATCGACATGTTCACCGCGGAGATCGTCGGCAGCGAGACCGACCCGTACGCCATCGGTCGACGGGTCTTCGACGGCATCCGGGAGATCCTCTTCTACGACAGCAGCATCCCAGGGTGCGGCACGGGCGACACCGCCTGGATCATGCGGCACCGGCGCGGCAAGTGCGACGACTACCATGCGCTCTTCATGGCGATGATGGTCTCTCGGGGGGTCCCGGTACGCTGGGAGCAGGGCTTCCCGCTGCCCTATCCCGAAGGCGGCACGGCCGAGGCCGGGCAACTCGAGGGTGACTGCACCGGAGCGCATTGCTGGGCGAGTTTCTACGCGCCCGAGCACGGGTGGGTCCCGGTCGACGTCTCCGAGGGAGACAAGCTGGAGAGCGGCGGCGAGTTCTACTTCGGCAACCTCTCGCCGAACCGGTTCCAGGTCTCGGTCGGGCGCTCGGTCGTCCTGAACCCGGCGCAAGGCGGCGACCCGCTCTCGAGCTTCGCCTTCGCCTATGCGGAATCGGACGGCATTCCGCTCATCTATGCGCTAAACTACGAGAACATCATCAAGTACGCCGTCACGCGCGTGGAGATGGTCTGAGGTCGTGGGCAAGGGGATCATGCGCGCGAGACGGGCGAGACTGCAACATATGACGCCAAACCTGTTGCTGCTGGCGATGCTCGCCTTTCCTGGCGGCGTCGCCGCGCAGGACGTGGCGGAGGTGGGTCAGCCGCCGCCGCCGTTCGCCCTGCCCGACGAGCACGGCGAGGTCCACGCGCTCGCAGATCTCATCGGGCAGCCGATCATCCTCTACTTCACCCACAACATGTGCCACTACTGTACGCAGGTGATCGCGTTCCTCAAGCGCGCGCACGCCGAGTACGAGGGCACCGATCTGGCCATCGTCACGATCAACGTCTGGGCCGACGACGGCCGCCTGATCAGCCGCTACAAGGAAGCCTACGGCCTGCCGTTCGACATGCTCGCCGGCAAGGATCCCGATCTGTTGCGGAACTACGAAGTGAACTACGTGCCGATCATCATCTTCGTCGAGCGGGACGGCACGATCCGCTACCTCTACGAACACTACGTCCTGCAGGAAGATTTCGAGCGCAGTGTCGCCGAGATCGTCGCCGGCGGCTTGACGCCCTGACCGGCGGCGACTAGGCGATCATGGTCGACCCGGGTCTCGCGCTGTTCGTGTTTTGCATCACGGTGCTGGCGCTCGCCGGCCTGTTCTGGCCACGGGCCGGTATCGTGCCGCGGCTCCTGCGCCTCGCCCGGCTGGACGCACGCGTCCGGATCGAGGACGCGCTCAAGCACGTGTACACGTGTCAGCGGACTGGTCGAACCTGCTCACTCGAAAGCCTGGCTGGCCGTCTGGAACTGTCCCGAGCCGACGCCGCCTCACTCCTGTCTCGCCTGGCCGAACTGGGGTTACTCCACACCGGGGGCGCAGGACCGGCGCTCACCGAGGCAGGGCAACAGTCGGCGCTGCGCATCGTGCGCACGCACCGGATGTGGGAGCGCTACCTCGCCGACCGGACCGGCGTTCCGGCCGGTGAGTGGCATGACGAGGCGGAGCGGATGGAGCACTCGCTCTCGACCGCCGAGGTCGATGCGCTCGAGTCGCGGCTCGGTGATCCGCGCTGGGACCCGCACGGCGACCCGATCCCGACGTCCGAGGGCCAGGTGCCCCCCGTGCAGGGGATCGGCCTGGACGCTGCCGCGCCGGGCCGGACGGTCGAGATCGTGCATCTGGAGGACGAGCCACGCGAGATCTACGACGGCTTGCTCGAACAGGGCCTGGCGCTGGGCACCAGACTTGACGTTGTCGAGCGCACGGACCAGGTCGTGCGCGTCCGGGCGGGCAGCCAGGAGTGGCGCCTCGACCCAGTCGCGGCCGGCAACGTCACGATCAGGGACCTGCCCGTGGGCACGCAACCCGAAGTTGGCGGGTTGACGCTACTCGATGCGCATCCCCAGGAGACAGTCCGGGTCGTCGGTATCTCGCAGGTCTGCCAGGGCACGCAGCGGCGACGGCTCCTCGACCTCGGTCTGGTGCCGAACACCGAGATCACACCCGAGTTGACGAGCGCGGCTGGCGACCCGGTCGCCTATCGAATCCGCGGCGCCCTCATCGCCCTCCGGCGTACCCAGGCGGCGTGGATCTGCGTGGCGCGCGCCACCGAGAGCGGCGTCGCCGAGGCGAAGTCATGATCGCGACCGTGGCCACGCCGCCGTGCGGCGGATGCGCCGAGCATCGCGTGCAGCGCCTGACCCGGCTCGGGCTGAAGCCTGACCGGTGGGATCACCTCATCGCGCTGGCCGGCAACCCGAACGTCGGCAAGAGCACGGTGTTCAACGCCATCACTGGCCTCCGGCAGCGAACCGGCAACTGGCCCGGGAAGACGGTCGTCCGGGCCGAAGGCGCCTACGCCTACCAGGGCAAGCGGATGAAGGTGGTGGATCTTCCCGGCGCCTACTCGCTCCAGGCGGGTAGCACGGACGAGGAGGTCGCGCGGGACTTCATTCTCTTCGGGCGGCCCGATGTCATCGTCGTCGTAGTCGACGCAGCCCGTCTCGAGCGAAACCTCAATCTGGTCCTCCAGATCCTCACGATCACCGACCGCGTCGTCGTCTTCCTCAACCTGATGGACGAGGCGCAGCGCCATGGCATCACGATCGACCCGAAGCGACTCGAAGCGACGCTGGGCGTTCCCGTGGTCAGCGGCGTCGCCCGTAGCGGCGTCGGGATCGACCAACTGCTCGACGCGGCGCACGGCGTCATCACTGGAAACACTCGCGCGACGCCTTTCCGCGTCGCGCGTCACGCCCCAGCGGTCGAGCGCGCGATCGCATCGCTCGCCCAGGTGATTGAGGAGGCGTTTCCCCGCGTGCCGAACAGCCGGTGGGTGTCACAGCGGCTGCTTACCGGCGACGCCGCGGTCGTCGAGGCGGTCCGCTCCGGCGAACTCGGCCAGCTCGACGATGACCAAACCGAGGCGGGAGACCGGGACCCGGTGCCGATCCCTGTCCGAACGCACGTCCTGGAGACCGCCCAGCGCCTGCGGTGGGACTTGCCTGCCGACTTCCACGATGCGCTCACCGCGCGGACCTACGCGACAGCGTGCGAGATCGCGGAGGCTGCGCAGGTGCGCGGTCTCCCGAGAGCCGGGGTCGATTTCGATCGCACGCTCGATCGACTACTCACCAGTCGATGGCTCGGATTCCCGCTGATGCTGGCGATCCTGGCCGTGGTGTTCTGGATCACGATCGAGGGCGCGAACGTGCCGTCGCAGATGCTCTTCACGCTGCTCATCGATTCGACCCATCCGTGGCTCAAGGAGGCCGGCGCCTGGCTCGGCATGCCGTGGTGGATGAGCGGCCTCCTCTTCGACGGGGTCTATCTCGCGACCGCCTGGGTCGTGGCGGTCATGCTCCCGCCGATGGCGATCTTCTTCCCGCTCTTCACGCTGCTGGAGGACTTTGGCTATCTGCCTCGGGTGGCCTTCAACCTGGACGCCCTGTTTCGATCGGCCGGTGCCCACGGCAAGCAGGCGCTCACGATGTGCATGGGTTTCGGCTGCAATGCGGCCGGCGTCGTCGCCACGCGCGTCATCGACAGCCCACGCGAGCGACTCATCGCCATCATCACCAACAACTTCTCGCTCTGTAACGGCCGCTGGCCGACGCAGATCCTCGTTGCGTCGATCTTCATCGGCGCGCTCGCGCCTGCGAGCGTCGCGGGCGCCGTCTCCGCGGCGGCGGTCGTCGCCATCGCAGTCCTCGGAATCGGCGCGATGTTCCTGGCGTCGTGGCTCCTCTCCCGCACCGTCCTTCGCGGCGAGGCCAGCAGCTTCAGCCTGGAACTGCCGCCGTATCGACCGCCACGTGTGCTCCAGGCCCTGTACACGTCGATGATCGATCGCACGGCGATCGTCCTCTGGCGCGCCGTGATCTTCGCCGTTCCGGCGGGTGCGGTCATCTGGCTGATCTCGAACGTGACGCTGGGCGGCGCGAGCCTCGCGGAACATTCCATCGGCTGGCTCGATCCGTTCGGCCTCCTGATCGGTTTGAACGGGGTCATCCTGCTCGCCTTCGTCGTTGCGATCCCCGCCAACGAGATCGTCATTCCGACCGTACTCATGCTGACGGTTCTGGCGACCAATGCATCGGCGATGGGCGGAGGGGCAGGGGTGATGTTTGAGCTCGACACCGTCGGCGCAACCGGTGAGTTGCTGAGAGCCGGTGGGTGGACGCTCCTGACGGCGGTGAACCTGATGCTGTTCAGCCTGCTCCACAACCCGTGCTCGACGACGCTCTACACGATCTACCGGGAGACACGGAGCAGCAAGTGGACGTTGCTGGCCACGATGCTCCCGCTCGCCATGGGCCTCGTCGTCTGCTTCCTGGTGGCGCAGGTGTGGAGACTGTTCGCCGTCTGACGGCCGCTGGCGGCCTTGTGCTACCATCGCGCCCTCACCGGTTCTGGTTCGAGCCATTCCTACAAGATAAGGAGTGATGTCATGAAGCGATTGGTCCTCGCCATCGCAGTCACCTTTCTCTGGAGCGCCCCGGCTGGCGCCGACGATCTCGCCGAACATCCCGAGGTAGCCGCGCAGATCAAGGTGATGGACGCCTGGATCCAGGCCCAGATGAAGGAGATCGGCCTGCCCGGTCTCGTGATCGGGATCGTGCACGACCAGGAGGTCGTCTGGAAGAAGGCCTACGGCCACGCCGATGTCGAACGCGGCACGCCGATGCGCACCGACTCGATCTTTCGGATCGCGTCGCACTCGAAGCTCTTCACCAGCATTGCCGTGCTGCAGCTACGCGACGCTGGCAAGCTCAGACTCGACGACCCGATCACCGACCATCTGCCCTGGTTCGACATGGAGAACCCGTATCCGGACGCCGAGCCGATCCGGATCTCCCACCTGTTGACCCATTCGGCGGGGCTGCCCAGGGAGTCGAACCATCCCTCCTGGACCGAGTTCGACTTCCCGACGACCGAGGATCTGCGTGAGACCGTCTCGCAGCAGGAGGCCGCGTACCCGACCGAGACGATCTGGAAGTACTCGAACCTCGGCCTGTCACTCGCTGGCGCCATCGTCGAAGCCGTCTCCGGACGGGACTACGAGGAGTACGTCGAGACCGAGATCATGGCGCCGCTCGGCATGATTTCATCGAGCGTCGGCGTCCCGCCCGATGCGCACATGGCCAGCCTGGCGACCGGCTACGGGCGTCGGTGGCCCGACAAGCCGCGGGAGGTGATGCCGTTCGTCGACGCGCGCGCGTTCGACCCGGCGACCGGACTGTCATCGAGCGTCGATGACATGCTGAGGTTCCTCGCCTGGCAGATGCGGCTGCGGGCCGGGCGCGCGACCGAGGTCCTTCGCGCGAACACGCTCAGGGAGATGCAGCGGGTCCACTGGCTCAGGGACAACTGGCGCGGCGGCAACGGCTGGGGGTTCAGCATCTCGCACCGAGAGGACCGTGACCTCGTCGGCCACGGCGGGTCGTATCCCGGATACCGCACCAGTACCCAGCTCAGCCCCAAGGAGCGGGTCGGCGTCGTCGTCTTCACCAGCGGCGGCGACGGCAATCCGGGTCGCTACTCGAACAAGGCGTTCGAGTGGCTCGCGCCGGTCCTCGCGCGCGTGACCGCGGAGTCGACACCGCCCAAGGAAGCCGACCCGTCGTGGACGCAGTACGTCGGCACCTATCGCTCGCGCGGCGGCGAGCGTCAGGTGATGATCCTCAACGAGGAACTGGTCGTGATCTCGCCGCGCAGCGAGGATCCGATGGCTGGCAAGACCGTCCTGCGGCAGGCCGGCGAGCACACGTTCAAGATTGAGGGAACCGGCGGCGGCCCGCACGGCGAAATGGCACGCTTCGAGCTGGACGCCGACGGCAACATCACGCGGCTCTACATGGGCGTGAACTACTCGGAACGGGTGAGGTAACGCATGCCCTCTGCATACCGTCTCGATCAGCCACGGAGCATCGGCTCGACGACACTGCTCGCCCTCGCCTGCGCGGCCCTGCTGGCGACGGTAGCGTCGGCGCAGGCGCCCCAGGCGCAGGACCCGGACTTCGCCGCGTCCGTGGAATCCTGGACGACCGCTCCGGAATTCATCAGCCCGCTGGTCGACCACCTTCCCGTCGTCGAGGGCGTGCCCTCGCCGAAAGACGTGCTCGGGCACCACGTGGGGGCACCCCGCCAGCTAACCTACTACGCGCAGGCGCTCGAGTACTACCGGGCGCTGGCCGCGGCGTCGCCGCGAGTGGACGTGCTGACGATCGGGGAGACTGACGAGGGCCGGGAGTACGTCGTCGTGATGATCGGCTCGGCGGAAAGCATCCGGGAGCGGGAACGATACCGCCAGGACCTGGCGAGGCTGGCCGACCCGCGCGGGCTCTCGGAGGCGGAGGCAAGAGCGATCATCGGCCGCGCGAAGCCGATTTATCACTTTCTGGGAGGGCTCCACAGCGGCGAGACCGGCCCACCCGAGATGCTCATGGAGCTGGCCTACCGGCTGGCGGTCGAGGACAGCCCGCTCATCAACCGGATCCGCGACGAGGTGATCGTGACGCTGACGCCGGTCGCCGATCCCGACGGCCGCGACCGCTACGTCGACTGGTACTACCGGCACCTGATCGACATTGACGACGACCGGGATCGGATCACCGGGCCGCCGTATTGGGGCCGCTACGTCTTTCATGACAACAATCGGGATATCAACTACTCGCAGGTGACGTTCCGGGCCTTGCTCGAGTGGTATCTCGACTGGCATCCGCCGATCATCCACGACCTGCACGAATCCGTGCCGTTTCTCTACACGTTCAGCGGTCAGGCGCCGCAGAATCCGACGCTCGATCCGATCCTCTACGGCGAACTGCCCTGGTTCGCCAATTTCGAGATGGCGCAGCTGACCAAGTACGGGATGCCGGGCGTCTGGACACATGCCTTCGTCGACATGTGGTCGCCGGGCTACCTGGCCTTCATGTCGTCGAACCACAACGGCATGATCCGGATGTACGAAACGTTCGGCAACGGCGGCGCGACGCCGATGTCCCGACGGCTGGACACCGGCGGCGGACCCGGTCGGACCTCTCGGGAATGGTACCGGCCGTCCCCTCCCTACGAGGAGGTGGACTGGTCGATGCGGAACAACACCAACTACATGCAGACCGCCGTGCTGACGGCGTTGCAGCTCACGTCGTCGTTTCCGGACGTCGTGCTGGAGAATTTCTACCTGAAGAGCCGGAACTCGATCGCCTCGGGCGAGTCCGAGGCCCCGTTCGGCTATCTCATCCCGAGTGGCCAGCGCGACATGACCCGCGTGGAATTGCTGGTCAACCTGCTTCGGCGTCAGGGCATCGAAGTCGGCCGCGCGGCGGACGAGGTGACGGTCGAGGAGGGAACCTTCCCAGCCGGCTCCTACATCGTCAAGCGCAATCAGCCCTACGGGCGACTCGCGAAGACGCTGCTCGAGCATCAGGAGTTTCCGGACGACGACCTCAGAACCTACGACGACACCGGCTGGACGATGGGTCTGATGCTGCACGCAGAGGTCGAGCCGATCGCCGACAAGGCGATCCTCGACCTCGCCGTCGAGCCCGTCGACGCCGTCAGCCTCGCGGGAACCGTCGCCGCGGCCGACGGCGACGCGGCAGCCTATGTCATCGCGCACCAGGGCTCTACCCGGATGATCACGCTGCGTTCGCGCCTGAACGAGATCGTCCCGATGGCGGCCGAAGCGGGCTTCGAGGTCGACGACGTGGAATACCCCGCCGGGTCGTTCATCATCCCGACCGGCGAACACCTCGAGGCGATCGGGGAGCGCGTGACCGACGGGGTCGAGGCGCTCGGCCTGACCGGCGCGGCGGTCACCGAACTGCCTGACGTGCCGATGCACCCCGTCGACCTGCCGCGTCTGGCGGTGTACAGCACCTGGGGCAACACGCAGGAGGTCGGCTGGGTTCGCCACGCGCTCGATCAGTTCGAGGTCGCCTACGACCTGGTCTACAAGGAGCGGGTCCGGGCCGGGGACCTGCGCGCCGACTATGACGTCGTCCTCGTCCCGAACCAGGGCCGGTCGGGTCGTGGCCTGGTGTTCGACATCGAATCGCCGGGGCGCCCGCTGGCCTACACGAAGACCGACCGCTTCCAGTTTCTCGGCGAGTACGGCGAATCGGAGGACATCGCGGGCGGCATGGGCCTGGAAGGGGTCGTCGAGTTTCGGGAGTTCCTCGACGCCGGCGGCCTGGTGATCACGCTGGGCGCCGCCAGCTACTTCCCCGTCGAGTTCGGCCTCACCCGAACCGTGGATGCCCGCCGCACGAGCGGCGATTTCTACGCGCCCGGGCCGATCGTCGAGGCGGAGGTCACGCGCGCGGCGCACCCGGTCTTCTACGGCTACACCGACACGACCATTCCGGTGCGCTACGCGAACGGTCCGCTCCTGAGCGTGCCGGACGAGCGCGACCGTGAACGCTACGAGTTGATGCGGTTTCCCGAGGGAGAGGACCTCGTCATGAGCGGCCTCATGCGAGGCGCGGGGCAGGTCGGCGACACGTCAGCCATCGTCGAACTCCCGGTCGGCGACGGCCGCCTGCTGCTCTTCGCGACCAACCCGTGCTACCGGTGGCAGAACCACGGCGAGTTCAACATGCTGTTCAACGCGCTGCTCCACCACAACGACTTCCCGACGCCAGGGTCCACCCCAGCGACGGCGCCCTAGCTTACGGCAGCGCGAGCGCCACGAGCGCGCCCGGCTGCCCGCGCTTCGCGCTCCCCGACTGGACCAGGAGGTACTGCCGGCCGTCGCGCATGTAGCTCATCATCCCGTACTGGCCGGGGAACGGGATCTCGACGCTCGCGAGGATCTCCCCCGTCCGCTTGTCGCGGGCGTGCAGCATCGGCATGCCGGCCGCGTTCACCTCGGTCTCGCCCCGCAGGTCCTCCGTGGTCTGCACCAGGAGGTCGCCCATGACCATCTGGATCGAGAAACCGGTCCCGCCCGTGTCGGGAACGTCCACTCCCGCCAAGAGTGGGTGGTTCCTGATCCGCTCAGGCGTCTGGCCGACCGGAACGTCCCAGAGCCGTTCGCCCGTGTTCATGTCGTAGGCCGCGAGCCCTTGAAACAGTGGCTTGTAGACCGGGAGCCTCTCGATAGCCGGCAGGAAGGTGCGCGGGCCGCCGGGCGCCCACGCCGCCACCGTTGTCCCGGTGGTGGCCGTATGCCGCTCGCGTCCCCGCCAGGCCTCGGCGCTCAGTTCGGGCAACCCCCGCTCCTCGTCCACCCCGTTCGTGGGCACCAGGAACCCGGGCGCGCTGCACGCCCGGTTGTGCGACGCATACATGATGCCCGTGGTCGGATCCGCGACGGGCGGATGGTAGATGTTCACCCCGCCCAGGCAGCCGACGACATTGCGATAGTCGTTGTCGTGGGGGTACGGCAGCGGCGGCACGTAGAGGCCATCGACCCGGAACTCGCTCAGGATCTCCAGCGCCTGCTGCTTCAGCTCAGGCGTGTAGTCGATGACGAACTCCTCGGTGATCCCTTCCAGGACGATTCGGTCCAGCGGCTCCGGCCGGATCGGGTAGGGCTGCGTGGGCGACGTGTAGTTGCCGGGGACCTCGGTCTGCATCACCGGGCGGTCCTCAATCGGCCAGATCGGCTCTCCGGTCTCACGGTTGAACGCGAAGATGAGGCCCTGCTTCGTGTTCTGGATCAGCGCCGGGATCCGCTCGCCATCGACCGTCAAGTCGATCAGGATCGGCGCGGTCGGCAGGTCGTAGTTCCACTGATCGCTCCGATGGATCTGAAAGTGCCACCGCCGCTCGCCGGTAGCCACGTCCAGCGCCAGGACGCTGCCACCGAACAGGTTGGCGCCGGGCCGGTGCCCTGTATACGACTGAACGGTCGAGGCGTTCGTCACCAGGTAGACGAGCCCGAGCTCCGGGTCGGCCGAGGCTGGCGCCCAGGTCGACATGTCACCCGACCATCGCCAGGCATCGTTCTCCCAGGTCTCGTGGCCGAACTCTCCGGGCCGGGGGATGATGTGGAACTTCCAGAGGAACTCGCCGGTCGCGGCGTCGAACCCCATGATGTCGCCCGGGACGTTCTCGACCCGGGTCTGGTCGTAGCTGGGCTCGTGGCCGACCAGCACGACGACCACCCCGTTCACGACGATCGGCGGCGCCGAGGCCGTGACCATGCCGAGCTGGCGCGGGATCCCGCGGTCGACGTCGTAGGGTTCTGACCAGTCCTGCCAGGGCTCCCAGTCGCGCACGAGATCCGGGATCAGATCGCGGACGCCGGTCTCGGAAAAGTCGTCCAGGGCGACCGACGCGCCCCAGTCATCCAACGGCCGGCCCGTCCTCGCGTCCAGGGCCCAGAGGAAGAAGGCGGGCGACGTGATGTAGACAACGCCCCGGCCGCTCACCTCCGCATAGGCGATGCCCTTGCCGAAGTCGGTTCGCGGCGACCGGCGGTAACGCAGCGTCTCCGGCTCGCGAAAGACCCAGAGCGTCTCGCCCGTGGCCGAGTCGATCGCCACGACCTGCCGCCGCTGGCCGGCGACGGTGTACAGCACGCCGTCGACGAAGACCGGCGTGGCCCGAACCGTGTACTCGACACCCGGCCCGAAGTTGTCACCCCGCCAGATCCAGGCGACTTCGAGATCGGCGAAGTTGGACGAGTCGATCTGATCGAGCGGCGTCGACCGGGTGTGGCCGGCGTCGCCACCCAGGTAGCGCCACTCCCCGTCCTCCACGCCGGTCAGCTGCGCCGAGCTCAGGGATGGCGCACCCAGAAGTGCCGCCAGGACCAAGGCGCCGCGCGCGAACCGGGATCGAATGAGCATGGCTGCCTCCTCGACCGGGTACTCTACACCCAGTTCAGCCTTGCACAGCGGATGCCGTCCAGTTGGTGGGCATTCAACGCGAAGATGTACTGCTGGCCTTCAAAGGTGACGACCTCCGGCGCCGCCACCGGAAGGACGGTGAGGAGGTACTCGTCGTCCTGGTCGATCCCGAACATCATCGGGTCTTCGGAGTGGTAGACCCGGGTTTCGGGGAGGCCGCGGTTCCGGAGATCGTCGTTGTCACGGTCGTAGCGGCCGTAGGTCTGGGTCTTGAACAGATAGAAATCCTTCGGCCCCCGTTTCACGACATGGGGGCATTCCGACGATCCATTGCCGACGCCGGCTTCTCCGCTGAACGAGACGATGGACGGCTCGCTCCAGTTCGTGAAGTCGGTGGTGGTTCTGACGAGGACCTTGCCCCGACGATTCGAGAACGCGGTGTAGTAGCCGTACCACCGGCCGTCGTGCTCCAGCATCATGATGTCGCGTGTGTTGACGACGGCGTCACCCTCGGTGAACATACCGGTCCGACCGTCCGGCTGAATTGTGCGCTCGAAGGTCTTGCCATCGCGGCTCACGGCATGGCAGATGTTGAGCCAGTCGCCGTAGAACATCTGATAGGTGTCCCCGACCTTCACCACATGCGGGGCCTGCAAACCACCCGGAGTCTCCCCGAGTGACGGGTCGCTCTCCATGACGATGCCCAGCGGCCGCCAATCGGAGTCGGTCAGGTGTTGCCCCTCCCAGCCGTGGAAGACCCGACCCGTTCCCCCGTCATCAATGCCGGCGGTCGTCCGCCGCAGGCACGACCAGAGCTGCCAGGTTCCGTCCGCCGCCTGCCACGCCGCAAAGTCGACCGGCTCCTGTCGCTCAGTCGCATAGGTGTGATCCATCGGATTGCCGGCCACCTGCCACCAGACGCCGTCGACCTGCGGCATCAGAACTTCTCTCTGCCCGCGCCCGACGTCGGCTCGGGAGTTCTGCACGGCCGGCGCAGCCCCGGCTCGAGTCGCCACCGCCACGGCGGCACCTAGTCCAACGGCCTTGATGAAGCTTCGCCTCGTCTGCATGAACACCTCCCCTCGCCTACCGCCCCGTCGGCACGCGCGCCTTCAATTCCTCGAACCAGTTGAGGACGACATGTATCTGGGACGGTGCATAGCTATCCTCTGCCGTGCCGCCGTCCTTGATCATCAGGAAGCGCTGCCCGTCCGGCGAGACATCGTAATGCCGACCTCCACCCCCGAGCGTGTCAGACGACGCATAGCCCGACCCTTCGAACACGACCTCCGCGATACCGGGCGAGAAGGTTGGATCGGTCGTCACAGGGACCGCAAGAACCGCCGTTCCGCGTCGGTAGAACAGCTCCCGGCCGTTGGCCCTCCACACCGGGTTTTGCCCTCCTCCGGTGGAAACCTGCCACTTGCCCCCACCCACCTCTGGGAACGGCCGGACGTAGACCTCGCGCATGCCGGTTTCGTTGGAGTGGTACGCCAGCCAGCGCCCATCAGGAGAGATGACCCCGCCAAATTCGACGAACGATTCGTTCAACAGTGGCCGTGCCGCGCGCTCACCATCCAGTGGGAGCACATGGATGTCGAATGACGTCTCCCGATCTTGCTCCGTGAAGACGAGCACGGTGCCGTCCGGTGAGAGAGAAGATGCGGACTGCCTGTTGGGCTTGGTCGTCAGGCGGTCGACTTGGCCGGTGCCGTCGGCCAGCTTCTGGAACAGGTTCAGCGCTCCGTCACGCCCGGACGTGAAGACGACCTGCTGACCATCCGGCGTCCAGACAGACGAGTAATCAGTCGCCTCGCCAAAGGTGAGCCGCGTGAACGAGCCTCGAGCTAGATCGAAGACCCAGATATCGCGGCCAGTGGCCATTCCCACCGTCACCGCGACCTGTCTCCCGTCGGGGGACAGTCTCGGTTGGGAGTAGGGGCGCGCATCGGCACCTAGCGGCTCTTCGCGACCGTCGCGATCCACCCAGACCAGCGTCCCGGCCCCCGCCCTGGTACCGTCCGCGGCAGCTTCATAGACCAGTGACCCCTCATTTGACAACGCAAAGTTACGTACATTCTCCACCATGGGGACCAGTGCCCCGGTCATTTCCAGACGAATCGGATCGAACGGTGCCGCCATCAGGTCGTACGGCGCTCCAGCTTGGCTAGTCGCCTGCAGGAAGATCAGGTGTCCGGTTGACGCATACGTGCCAAACATGCCGCCCGTGAGGGTGTGCGACTCGCCGCTCTCCAGGGACAACGCCGCGAGCTGCCATTCCGTCGCTTCCGTCGAGTCGGCAATCGTGAAGAGCACAGCTCGCGACCCTGGCAAGACCCGCAGCGGAATGTAGCCGAGTACGCCCAGGGACGGGTCCGGTATCGTCACCGCCTCCGCTGTGCCCCCGGCGGCCGGCACACGCTGCAGGCCTTCTGGACCGCCGAAGACGACCTCATCGTTGTCTCCCCAGCTCGCGCCGAACGCTACGACGCTGTCGCTGAGCGTCATGGGTGGACCGCCGGAGACGGAGACCTTCCTCAACGCCCATTGTGGTGTACCCGTCTCCGTCGCTCCCCCCACCAGTTGTACCGGGGCTGAGAAGAATCCGACCCACTGGCCGTCGGGTGAGAAGAACGGCCTGGTTGAGCGAGGCCAGGACCTTCGCTTCGCGTTCGAAGCGCGCCAGTCGCTCGGGATCGTTGACGAACGCCTCGGGGAGGATCTTCAGGGCTATATCGCGCTCGAGCTTGGTGTCGCGCGCCCGGTAGACCTCCCCCATGCCGCCCGCGCCGATGGGGGCGACGACTTCATACGGGCCGAGGCGAGAGCCGACCGCAAGGGGCATCGCGCTTCCGGGCAGTCTGGAGTAGCCCCCTCCCCCGGCGTATGATCATGGTCATACGTGCCGCTTCCGCTCCGCGAGAGCATGGCCCGTTCTTCTGCCCGTGCCGCGCCTCGCGTCGAGAGGAGCTATCCTTCGACGTCGGTAGTCGCGTTTCGTATACCCAAGGAGTTGCGCCCATGTCATCTTCCCGAAACGTCCGAATCTTTCTCCTGGGTGCCCTGGCGATCGCAATCGCCGGCGTCATCGCCGATTCCGCTGTCGCCCAGGAGAGATCCCCAGAGGCCGAAGCGATCGCCAACCTCGAATGGCGACCGATCGGCCCGGCCAACATGGGTGGCCGCGTCAGCGCCATTGCGGGCATTCCGGGCAACCCGAAGATCTTCTACGTGGGCGGCGCCGACGGCGGCATCTTCCGCACACGCAACGCGGGCGTGACGTTCGACGAGCTGTTCGTCGAGGAGGACGTCTATTCGGCGGGCGCCATCGCCATCGCGGAGTCCGACCACAACGTGATCTGGTTCGGCACCGGCGAGGGCGACCCGCGCAACAGCACGTCGTACGGCACCGGCGTCTACCGCTCGCTGGACGCGGGCGACACCTGGACCCACCTGGGCCTCGAACGCACCGAACGGATCAAGCGGATCGTCGTCCACCCGAACGATCCGGAAGCCGCCTACGTCTGCGCCATGGGCCGGGCCTGGGGTCCGAATCCGGAGCGCGGCGTCTTCAAGACATCCGACGGCGGCGAGTCGTGGGAGCAGGTGCTCTCCATCGACGACGACACCGGCTGCTCGGACATTGCCATGAACTGGTCGAACCCGCGCATCCTCTTCGCTGGCATGTGGACGTTCCGCCGCCGGCCGTGGCGGTTCGATGACGGCGGTGGTGAGACGGCGCTGTACCGAAGCAAGGACGCCGGGGCGACGTGGGAGAAGTTGACCAACGGCATGCCGGAGGGTCCGATGGCGCGCATCGGCGTCGCCATCGCCCAGAACGATCCCGACGTCGTCTACATGATGACCGAGGCGAAGGACGAAGGGATGCTCTGGCGGTCGGACGACGGCGGCGACCGCTGGCGGATGGTGAACGACGATCCGAACATCAACTTCCGGCCGTTCTACTACTCCGACATCCACGTCGATCCGAACAACTCGGAGGTCGCCTACTCGCTGTCGGGCAGCCTGCTCAAGACGACCGACGGTGGGCGGACATTCGAGCGGATCGGCCAGGGCGTCCACGGCGACCATCAGTCGTTCTGGATCGATCCCGAAGACAGCCGCTACGTCCTGAGCGGCAGCGACGGCGGCTACCAGGTCTCGCACGACGCCGCCGAGAACTTCGACATCATCAACAACATGACGCTGTCGCAGTTCTACCAGCTCGACCTCGACGACCAGGATCCCTACTGGGTCTGCGGCGGCCTGCAGGACAACGGTAACTGGTGCGGGCCGAGCAACTCGCTGCATTCGGCCGGCATCCTGAAGGACGACTGGTTCACCGTGAGCGGTGGCGACGGCTTCTACACCGTGCCGGTGCCGGGCCAGCCGAATCTGGTCTACTCGAACTCCCAGGGCGGCAACATCATGCTGACCGACACCCTGACCGGCGGGGTCCGGCGGATCCATCCCTATCCGAAGATCGTCGGCTCGGCCGGTGACGCCATCGTCGATCATCGGTACCGCTTCAACTGGGATTCGCCGATCCAGATCTCGCCGCACGACCCGGCGACGGTCTACTTCGGCGGCAACGTCCTCTTCAGGAGCCGCGACTACGGCTACACGTGGGACGAGATCAGCCCCGACCTGACGACCGACGATCCGGAAAAGCAAGCGTCGTCGGGCGGCGCGATCTACGTCGACAACACCGCGGCCGAGTTCCACACGACGATCCTCACCGTCGCCGAGTCGCCGGCCCGGGCGGGCGTGATCTGGGTCGGCACCGATGACGGAAACATTCACGTGACGCAAGATGGCGGAGCCACCTGGAGCCAGGTGGACGGGAACGCCGACGGCCTGCCCGCGTTCGCCTGGATCGCGAAGATCGACGCGTCACCCCACGACGCGGCCACGGCGTTCGTGGCGGTCGACAACCACCGGTTGGACGACTTCGATCCGTACGTCTTCAAGACGGCCGACTACGGTCAGAGCTGGACGAACCTGGCCGGCGGCCTGCCGCAGGACGACTACGTCAAAGTGGTCCGCCAGGATCCGCGGAACGCCGACTTGCTCTACGTCGGCATGGAGCGCGGCATGCAGGCGTCGTGGGACGGTGGCGGTTCGTGGACATCGATCCGCAACGGCCTGCCGGCGGTGTCGGTCCGCGACATCAAGATTCACGGCCGCGACAACGACCTGGTCATCGCGACGCACGGTCGCGGCGCGTTCATACTGGACGACATCACGCCGCTCCAGGAGATCTCGACGGCGGTCGGGCGGGACTCGTATCTGTTTCCAGTCCGCCGGAGCACACGCTGGCAGACCGCGCGGAAGGACGCGTCGCAAGGCCAGCGGTCGTACTCGGCGCCGAACCCGCCGGCGGG
>CEQE01133082.1_pt1 | contig 22481 bp, 19 predicted proteins | sample 356201 | NCBI WGS metagenome assembly CEQE01 (sample SAMEA2619970, study PRJEB7988) | marine metagenome | biome: marine biome (ENVO:00000447); feature: mesopelagic zone (ENVO:00000213) & marine oxygen minimum zone (ENVO:01000065); material: "saline water (ENVO:00002010), including plankton...
CGTCTCCGGTGAACAGGAAACGCGCGAGGTAGCTGCGCGCGTCGACGATCTGTAGGTTCCGGATGTCGATCAATGCGTCGAGGACCGTCTTCTCCTCGGGAAGTTCGTACGTGCCCTGCTCCAGATACCCAATGTCGACGTTGTGCCCCAACGCAATCGAGCCCGCGAGCGAGCGCTGTTCTCCCAGGATGGTTCGGAGAAGGGTCGTCTTACCGATGCCGTTGGCGCCCACGATTGCCGTCCGCGAACCGCGAACCAACTCGGCCTTCGGGACCGAAACCAGGTCGATTGTCTCGCCGTCCTCCACGAACCCCACTTTGAGTCCGCGAACGCCGAGCACCACACCGCCTGTTCGGGATGCGTCGGCCGCGGAGATGCGGATCGACCGGTCGCGATCGGGGGCGTCGAGTCGCTCCATGCGGGCGAGTCTGGTTTGCCTCCCGCGCGCCTCTTTCGTGCGCTGCCCGGCCATGTATCGCTGGATGAACGACTCTTCCTTGGCGATGACCTCCTGCTGCCGGTCGAAATCCTTTTGCTGCCGGTCGACCTGGGCCCGTTTGAGGTCCCGATACTTGGAGTAGTTTCCGGGGAAGCGCTGCAGCCGTCCGTGATCCAACTCCCAGATTTCAGTCGCGACTCGGTCCAGGAAGTACCTGTCGTGGGACACCACCATGACGGAGTACTCGAATCCCGACAGAAAGCCCTCGAGCCAGTCCAGACCGCTAAAATCGAGATAGTTTGTGGGTTCGTCGAGCACGAGCAGGTCCGGGTCTGCAAGCAGAGCGCGGGCCAGAGCGGCCCTGGTCCGTTCGCCTCCGCTGGCCAACGAAGAGGGTGTTTCGAGAGTGTCTTCCGTCAGGCCAACGCCGGCCACCACTCGTTCCATCCGGTTCTGGTAGTCGTAGCCGCCCTCGGCCTCAAACTGCTCCAGCAGAGACGAATACCGGCGTTCGGCGCGACGCCGCAGGCTGGAATCGGACTGCTGCATCTCAGAAGCGCTGGTCGCGATTTGCTGTTCGAGCTCCAGCAGACCGTCGAAAGCGGTCATGATCTCGTCATGGAGGGTGCCGTCTCGAGCCGCATCGGGAATCTGGGAGACGTGGCCGATCCGCAGAGACTGCGGTCGGGTCACTCGGCCTCCGTCCGGATCGAGCTCGCCCGTGAGCACCCGCAGGAGCGATGTCTTGCCGCCGCCGTTTGGCCCGACGATGCCGATGCGCGCCTGCTCGTGCACGTCGAGATCGATGCCCGAGAACACCTCGACCTCGCCGTAGAAGAGCCTTAGCTGGGACGCGGATAGAACAGGCACGAGGGTCAGTCGTCCGCGGGCACGGGTTCGGATTCGACGCGGGATGAGGCGCCGGCGCCGATGTGGCCGGCCATCCAGTCCAGCAGACGCGTCAGGTACTCCATCCGCAGCTTCGGATGGCCGCGGCGCAGGAAGCTGTGAGCGCTGTCCGGGAAGCGCACGAATTCGACCTCTTTATCCAGCCGCTTGAGGGCGACAAAGTACTGCTCGCTCTGCTCGATGGGGCAACGCGCGTCAGCCTCCCCGTGCATCAGCAGCACCGGCGTCTCGACGTTCTGCGCATAGGTCAGCGGAGAGTGCTCCAGGAACGCGTCGAGGGCATCGACGCGCCGCCCGCCCCACTGGACCTCGCCAAAACTGACTCCGATGTCTGAGGTCCCGTACATGCTCGACAGGTTGATGCAAGGAGCGCCGACAACGGCTGCGCCAAACCGTGTGTCGTGACCTATGATCCAAGAGCTCATGAACCCGCCGTAGCTGTAGCCGGTGATGCCCAACCTCGACGTGTCGATGTAGTCTCTGGCGGACACCTCGTCCACTGCGGCCATGATGTCGAGGTAGTCCTCGCCTCCCCAATCCCCGTGCACCGCCATCATGAAGTCGACGCCATAAGTCGATGTTCCCCGTGGGTTGACCGCAAGCACCACGTAGCCCGCGGTCGCCAACACCTGCTGGATATTATCGAACGCGTCGCCGAACACGCCGTGAGGCCCGCCGTGGATGTCGAGGATCAGCGGGTACCGTTCCGTCGGATCGAAATTTGGCGGAAAGAACAGACGAGACTCGATGTCCGCCCCGGCTCGTTTCATGGTGAATTTCTCGAAACGCGCCGGTGGATGAGCTTGCAGATATCCGCGATTATAGGCGGTCAGTTGGGTCATCGCTCCTGACTCGAGATCGACGCGATGCAGGTCGCCCGGTGACGTAGGCGTCGCGCTCAAAACCACGGCCCGGCGCCCTGCGGCGTCGAACGTGACGGCGGTGAACACAGCGCGTCCGCCTGCGATTCGGTGAAACCCGCCATCAGCCACGGCCGCCTCGTACAGCGCAGACTCACCACGTACGTCAGCCAGGAACGCGATGCGGTCGTCTGACGTCCAACGCATATCCGGCGGAGGAATGAGCGGAGCGTAGCCGCCGGCGGGTTTCAATGAGTCGTCGGTGAGCCTCCGGGGGGCTTGTCCGAGCTGGAGGATGTAGACCCAACCCTGCCAGCCAGCGGGCGCCTCGTTTCGGTCGGAACCGACGACGGCCAATGCGTCGCCACCGGGAGACCACGTCACGGCGGCAATGCCGGACAGCCCCTCCGACCAGTGCTCCAGCGCTCCACCGGCGGACGCGATCAAGTACACGTCTGAGCGGGTTTCGATGTCTTTGCCGTCGCGCCGGTCGCCGATGAATGCGATCTTCGAGCCGTCGGGCGACCACGTGGGCGCACTGTCGTCGCCCTCGCCGTCCGTGAGTTGCCGTGTCTCGCCCGATTCGACGTCCGCGACGAACAGGTGGCGGAACGCGTCGCCGCGCCAGCCGATGGTGTCGCCTCGATACCGGATGCGTCGCACAACCTTGGTGCGCGGCAGGCTGGCCGATGCTGAATCGTCCGGCGGCAGGTCGGGATCCACGTCCGATGCGAACGCGATCGACCGTGAGTCCGGCGACCAGGCGATGCCCGTGACGCCGCCGGGAACAGATGTCAACTGACGAGCCTCGCCGCCCGAAGTCGGGATTATCCAGATCTGCTGCCGTTCCTTGCCGTCGGGGCGGACGAACGCCAGGGATGCCCCGTCAGGAGAGTGCTTCGGGCTCCCGTCGTCGTCGCCACCCGTGAATAAGGTCGCCTCGCCACTGCTCATGTCGGCGACCATGATCCTCGATTGCTCACGCAGGCTGTCGTCGTCGATTGAGGATTGAACGAACGCGACGCGGTTTCCGTCCGGCGACAGGTTCGGATCGGCGACGTTGGTCAGCTCGACGACGAGCTCGGGTGTGATTGGGCTGGGCATTGGACTCTCCCGTGTGTTCGTAAGGCCTGAACTATCTAACCCTACGCGCTGTCGGCCCGTCAAGCTGGCCATCGTCCCACCCGCGCCGATGCGCGTCGGCGGGACATGCCTCCCTCTCTCAAACCGCCCCGGTGTGTCGGTTCCTCAACACTTCGAAGCCCTCGTCACTTCCGATGTCCGGAGCGCGAAACGGGCGTTCCGCAGGCGCAAGTGACAACCCAGCGCCGCTTCCGACCCATAAGCCTACCGACTTGTCACCGGAATATTCACGTTGCGGGCATATAAAGGGATCAGGCACAGGCCTAAGGGGGGAAACAATGATTGGATCGATTACCGCACTGAGCATAGCTGGAATGGTAATAGCCCTGTTAATCCGGGTCACGACGGCTCTGACGACACCGGCCATGGAGCAACTCCCGGACGTGCCGGTCGACGAGACCTACAGCGCCGCGGCAGTGGAACAGGCCGGCGATCTGTTCTCCAACCGGTATACGACGATCCTCGACGAGATCATCTCGCACCAAACGGATCCCGACTACGCCCGTGCCGAGGCAACGAGTGAGCACCTGATGGCCAAGACCGCCGCTATCGCCGGCATGTTCGACACCTTCGCACAGCGCATGCAGGGCGAGTTCGACGACGCAATCGCCGAAGCGGAAGCGCTGCAGGAGGCGACTCCATAGGGCCAACACCTTCACGATTAACTCCTCGCTAGCCAGTCGCCTGATCCCCTAGCACGGCGGCAAACCGAGCGAGCGGCCACTGTCCCCCTTAACACCCCACTCGGACGTTAGGAGCATCGCGCAAAATGCTTCTTCCGCCCGGGTGGGGTGACCTTTTGTGGCTATTCCTTGCCCCTGAGTGACCTCGATGCTAGACTCTGGTGACTTCGCGGCTAGTCGATGACGGGGGAGAAGCTTGGCGAACGCCCCAGCCCGCAAGGGCATATTCCACGGCTGGTTCATTCTGGCAGCCGGGTTCTTCTCGATGTTCATGGCCATGGGCGCTCGCGGCACGTTCGGGGTTTTCATCCTGCCGATGTCCGACGACTTCCAGTGGAGTCGTAGTGAGATTTCGCTGGCCATCGCCATTGGGTGGTTGCTCAACGGACTAAGCCAGCCCTTCATAGGCTCGGTGTACGACCAGCTCGGGGGCCGAACGGTCATCTCGGTCAGCCTGGTGGTGCTCGCCGCGGGCACGATGCTCCTGAGCCGTATCGACACCCTGTGGCAACTCGTCGTTGTTTACGGCTTTGTGATTTCGATCGCGGCGGGCGGCGCTTCCAACGTGACGCTCCACGGGGTCCTGTCCAAGTGGTTCTATCGAAAGCGCGGCATGGTCCTCAGCATCGTGACGACTGGAGCTTCGGCCGGGTCGATGGTTTTGGCGCCTTTCGCCACCTATCTGATCCTGCTGGCGGGCTGGCGCACGACATGGTTCGTGGTCGGCGCCCTCGTCATCCTCATCCCGCTGCCGCTTGTGCTCATGTTCGTCCGAGACGACCCGTCCGAAATTGGCGAAGTTCCGGACGGCGGGCCCGGCCCTTCCGATAAAACATCGACGGCCTCGCAGGAGCCGCGGACCGGCCCGCTCGAGACGAATGCATGGCAGGAGTCGTTCCAGTCGCCCCCGATGTGGCAATTGACCGGGGCATTTTTCGTTTGCGGCGTTACCACCGCGATCATCGCCGCGCACTACGTGCCATTTGCCGTTGACCGAGGGGCTTCCCCCGAAATGGCGGCGCTGGCCTTCGGTCTGATGACCGGTCTGAATGTTGTAGGAGCAATCGTCGTCGGAATCGTGTCCGACCGATTCGGGCGCAAACGTCTGCTGGCGTCGCTGTACGCGATCCGGGGATTGGCATACGCCGCGCTGATTTTGGCGCCAGGTCTCTATGGCATATGGGCATTCGCCGTGATAGCCGGATTCTCGTGGATAGCAACGGCGCCGCTGACAGCGTCGCTGACAGCCGACATCTACGGACTCCGCAACATCGGCACGCTCTCCGGTTTCGCGACGCTGTCTCACCAGGTTGGCGGCGCATTCAGCGTCTTTCTGGGCGGCGTGCTCTACGACCATTTCGGATCTTACGACATCGCATTTGGCATCTCAGGCGCCTTGCTAGTCGGCGCCACCGTCGCAAGCTTCAGTATCCGAGAGAAGAAGTACTCATCTCGTTTCCAGCCGATCGGGGCGTCAACCCCGGAGACGGCGGGAGACGGGGACTAGCCGACTCGGCGCCACCTCATGCCTTTGCTTTCGGCCCTTGCCCACCACGGAGAACCCGTCGACCCCGAGCTCATGGATTGGATCCGTCACCAGATCGATGCCATATTCGGATTGGGTCCGGGAGCGATCGTCCTGTCACTCGGCGCGTTGATGGTCCTCGCTCCGCTCGCGGTGCTGGCGGTGTACGCGCTGCAACGAGCGCGACGCGGCCGCACACGGTAGCATCGCGTTTTCCAGATTGCCGGCGAAACTCCACGGAGTCCAATTCAGCGCGCCCATGCACCGGAATTCGTGAAGTTTCGCTCCAAACTGGCGGACGCATCTCGCCGATCCAACCCACCCCGTCGGCTCGCCGTTGTGTCTCCCGCGAACAACGCTTGATACGAGTGACCCGGACGCATATAATGCGGGCTACCTGCACCATCGGCGAAGAATCGCCGTCCGCGAGCCGAGGGTAGGCCTCCCGTCAGGATGGGCCGACTGCGCCGACGGGATCGCATTGCGTCAATTTGGGGCCTCCGCGCCGGTATCCGTATCCAAACCGTTTTCCGCTGACTATCTATTCGGAGGGAGCAATGCAAGCTTATTGCCTGAAGTGTCGAGACCGACGCGACATCACCGACGCCGAGCAGGTCACCCTCAAAAACGGGCGACCAGCGACCCGAGGGACGTGTTCCGTGTGTGGCGCGAACGTGTACAGGATCGGCAAGGCTAGCTAAGAGCAGTTCGCCCGGCGGTCCGACTGCCGTCGCGGCAAGTGTCCGGAAGTCTCCGTTGGCCGGCTTTACGCCGTGTCGCACGACCAAGGCGCAACGACTCGAAGCCGATTGCCTGTCACAGCGCCAGATCACGCCTGCTTGATGAGCGATGGTCCGATCGTCAACCGTCCAGGTCTTCGATGAGCGCTTCGGAAGGACCGCGGTCCTCCTTGAGCCTGCCTGCCTGCACTTCAACAGACCTCATCACGCGCAGCACGTTCCTTCCGAGTATTTTCAGGATGTCCTCTTCCTCGTACTCGCGGCGAATGAGTTCGGCCGTCAGATGGACGTACTTGGACACGTCCTCCAACCCGACCGGAACCGAGCCGATGCCGTCGAAATCCGCCCCGATGCCCACGTGGTCGATGCCCGCGACGTCGCGTATGTGATCGATGTGGTCAGCCGCGTCTGAGAGGCTCGCCCTGGGCTCCGGATGGTCAGCGTCCCACTGCTCGACGCCCGCGTTGACTGACTCCTCGGTGGCAGACGGGTCCGTCTCGAGCCGCTGCCGCTCAGCGTCTCGGCTCTGGGTGTGGACGTACACTTCCTGCGAGCTGAACCCTGGCACGAACGACGCCATCACAACACCGTTGTTCTCGTGAACTCGCGCGAGAACGTCGTCGGGCACATTCCTCGGATGTCCGGTAAGCGCGCGCGCGGACGAGTGGCTGAACACGACTGGCGCGTCGACGGTGTCGAGCGCCGCCCGCATGGTGTCGGCCGAGACGTGCGACAGATCGACAAGCATGCCCAGGCGATTCATCTCACGCACCACCTCCTGCCCGAATGGCGTCAATCCATCCGCCCGGGGATCGTCGGTGCAGGAGTCGGCCCAGTCCACGTTCTTGAAGTGGGTCAACGTCATGTACCGTGCGCCGAGCCTGAAGAACATCCTGAGAGCGCCCAGAGAATTGTCGATCGAGTGGCCGCCCTCGATGCCGATCAACGACCCTATGCGGCCAGACGCGAACGATCGCTCCACGTCATCGGCGGTCAAAGCGAGTTCCAGAGTCTCCGGATAGGCGCGCACCATGTTGTAGACGACGTCGATCTGCTCCATCGTGGCGCGAACGTACTCCTCAGGCGGCATTGCCTGAGCCACGTACACGGACCAGAACTGTCCGCCAACGCCGCCCTCCCGAAGCCTCGGTATATCCGTGTGCAAATCTGGTTGAGGCTGAGCAATATCGATCCTGGACACCGCTCGCCCGGCGTTCTGGCGATACCGCCACGGCAAGTCGTTGTGGCCGTCTATCAGGGGCGCACGGCGGTGAAGCTCGCGCGCTCGCTCGATTTCCGATCCCTTGTGTGTCGCCATTTCAATCTCCCACGAGTCACGCCTACTGGCGGTGACAACATCTGACCAAATTTCGTGATCGTAATGTGCCACAGCATCCGTTCGAGGCAGCCGTCCTCATCGAGAGCAAGCTGACCCTGTGCAGGCCAAGTTTTGGCTCAGCGCCATGTGTCCATTTCTAAGTTGGCGCAACGACGTCAACGAAACCGGAACCCGACCCCAATAACTCGAATGAACTCAGACCCACGAAACACCTTCGAAACAGACCAAGCCCGCGATGGGATCGAGCGATCCGACGAGATTCGTGACGGCCGCGACGGGTCCGATGGTGAGCTCGAAAGGCTTCGTCAGGCGGAGCGGTTCAGGACGCAATTCTACTCTGTGCTTCACCACGAGCTGAAGACACCGCTGACGTCGATAAGGGCGGCGCTCGACATGCTTCTGGGCCCTGAACTTTCCGCGACTCACAATACTATGGTCACCCGCTTGCTGAACAACATGGGGAGATCCACGTCAAGACTCGAGCGGCTTATCAGCGACCTGCTGGACGTCGCGATCGCTCAGGGTGACGACCTCCCTATCTTCCGAGGGCCCGTCGACATCTCGAATGTCATTCACCAGGTGGTCACCGAACTTACACCCACCGCGGATTCAAAGGGCGTGTTCATCGCCGGAGGATGGCGAGGCGGGGACGGGCCGATGGTCACGGGCGACGAAATCCGGCTCCAACAGATCATGGCGAACCTGCTCTCCAACGCGATCAAGGCATCTCCCGACCGCGGGCCGGTGCTGATCGACATCGCCGAGGTCTCGGCCAATGCCGAGATCAGCGTGGCTAACAGGGGTGAACCTCTCGACCAGGAGTTGAAGGACAGGCTGTTTGAGCCTTTCCAAAAGTCAGCGGCTGGCGGCTATCGGGCCGGAACCGGTCTCGGCCTGAGCGTCGTCAACTCGTTGGTCGCCGCACACGACGGCCGGATCGACCTGGACGACTCGGGCGGACAGGTCAAGTTTACGATCGTGATTCCACTATGGCGAGGTCAGAATTAATCATGAAAGTGCTGGTCATCGAAGACGACCCGGAGGTTGGCGAAACCATCAGCATGGTTTTCTCGATGCGGTGGCCTGATGCTCAGGTAACCGTCAAGGAAACCGGGAAAGAAGGGGTCGCGGCCAACCGGTGCGATACATTCGACCTCGCGGTCCTGGACGTGAATCTGCCTGACATCGACGGGTTTGAGGTCCTCGGCAAGATCCGTGAGACGTCTGCCATCCCCGTCATCATGCTAACCGTCAGGGCCACCGAAACGGACAGGGTCCGCGGTCTGGAGATGGGGGCCGACGACTACCTCGCCAAGCCCTTCTCGCCCTTCGAGCTCCTCGCCCGTGCATCGGCCGTGCTGCGGCGCGTCGGCGCCGGCGCCAGGACATCGGAGCCGCGCATTCTTCAGGCGGGACAGATCAGAATCGACGCCGATGCCGCCGAGGTGTACGTCGACGACCGGCCAGTCAACCTGACGCCGACCGAGTTCAAAATACTTGCGATGCTGGTCGAGAACGCGGACAAGGTCGTGACGCGCGACGCCCTGATCGACGAGGTGTGGGACATGAACGCGTCATCAACCGATGCCTATCTCGTCAAGCTCCACATCCAGCACCTCCGCAAGAAGCTGGGCGACAGCGGAGTCGATCCAAAAGTCATCATCACGGTGCGAGGCTTCGGCTACAAAGTGCCTTCGTAAGGGCGACTTGTCGCGACGGCCTGTGGTTCGACAGGTCCCGACCAGACGCCGCTCATCGTCCGTTCTTCCTGAATCCAGACGCTTCTCTCGACCGTTCCTACCTAAGAGGCAGAACCTCCAGCACCTGAGGATTCACCAGGTTCATGGGCTTTCTGTCGTCGAGAACCGCGGCGATCTCGATGCCGTAGCGTCGCGGGCGAAGTGCCATCGACAGGTCCGAGTAGTGGGCGGCGTGCGGCGTGACCGTCACGTTTTCCATCTTCAGGAGCGGGTTGTCCGCGTCGGGCGGCTCTTGCTCCAGCACGTCGAGACCCGCGCCCAGAATCCGCCCCTCTTGAAGGGCTTTGATCAACGCCGCCTCGTCCACGACAGGGCCCCTCGAGGTGTTGATCAGGTACGCCGTCGATTTCATCTTGCGGAGCGCCGCCTCGTTGATGAGATGGTGTGTCTCGTCGTTCAGCGGGGTGTGCACGGAGACGTAATCGGAAACAGCCAGCAGCTCGTCGAACGAGACAGAGCGGGCGCCCACGGCCTCGAAATCCGCGTCGGAAATGTACGGATCGGACGCCACGATTTCCATCTCGAATCCGGCGATCCGCAGGGCGAACGCGCTCCCGATGCGTCCCAACCCGACGATGCCCACGGTCTCAGTGTGCAATGGCCCGACCGGCGGGCTGATCGTCGGAATCCATCGGTCCGCACGGACGTCGCCGTCAAGACCGACGAGTTTCCGATTGCATGCCAGCAGCAGCGTGATGGCGTGGTTGGCGACCTCTCGCGTCCAGAGGTCCGGGACGTTGATGACTGCAATCCCGTGCTCGGTGGCGGCGTCGACGTCGATGCAGTCGAAGCCAACGCCTGTGCGCAGAATCGCCTTGCACTGGGTCAGGGACGCCAGCACCTTGCGCGTGATGGGAGCTTCCACGACGATCAAGGCGTCTGCGCCTTCGGTCTGGCTGATGATCTCGTCTTCGTCCTCGAGCAACGGCAACGGAACCAGCTTCGCTCCGACTTTGTCCAGCTCCTCGATCGTCTCCGAGTGATCGCTTGTTCTGCGGTTGCCTATGTAGTACACGATGCTATTCTGGTCTGCCATGATGCTCCTTGTGCTTCGATGTCGTCGTTTCCGTGTTGTTGCCTACCTGTGCCGCCGCGAATTTCACGCAACGTCAGGCGATCCGTTCCTTACGCCGATTCGTGTTCGGCGCTCGTTGTCTTCAGCATTCACTCGCTGACCGGTTGATTCCGATAGAGCCCGTGCTCCCGTACATACGCCTCCACGGCGTCGGGAACGCGGTATCTGATCGATCGACCCAACGCGACCCGCTCCCTGATGTCGGTGCCGCTGATGCCGACCATAGGTCCCTCGATGAACAGCAACTCCTCCGATGCTCCGGGCGCCACAACCGGCAGGTCCCCCGGCGACAAGTCCGCATATCCAGGACGTGAGATGCCGACCAGCGTGCAGAGCTCGAACAATCGGGCTGGGTCCCGCCATCGCGCCAGGTCTCCGATCGAATCCATCCCCAGCAGCAGATACAGATCAGTGGTGGAAGGCAATTCTCCACGGAGTTGCTCCAGTGTGTCCACGGTGTAGGTCGACCCGGCCCGCTGCACCTCGAGGTCCAGTACGCGGAAGTGCGTATTGCCGCGAACGGCTAACTCGACCATCTCCAGGCGACGTCCGGCGTCGCTTACTCCGTGGCCGGCCTTCAGCCATGGGCGGCCCGCCGGGATGAACGCCACCTCGTCGAGTCCGAGTTGCTCTCGCGCATCCTCAGCGATTAATAGATGACCCATGTGAATCGGATCGAACGTGCCGCCAAGGAGACCGAGCTTCATCGCGACGCCACTGAACAGCCCCGATGCCCGTCCGGCAGTGGCCGCCGTCGCAGATTGCGACGAATCGCGTTCTTCGAGCGTGAACCGCCGCCTGCGGGCGTCACTCCCATTCCCACTCCAGTTCGCCGATGCGCACCGAGTCGCCTGGCATGATTCCAGCGTCTATTAGCGCCTGGTCGATGCCGGTGTGTTGCAGCCGCCGATAGAATTGGATGCGGGCTTCCCACTTCCTCACGTCAACCATAGCAGCGATCCGGATCACGTCGGCGGACTCCACGACGAAGACGCCGTCTGCATTCTTACGCACCAAGGACTTAGTTGACCGAGGGCGTGGATGCAAGACTGGCAGTTCACTCTCTTCCGACCGATCCGCCGCCCGTCCGTTGAACGACTGTGCGGTCTCCAGCTTTCGAAGAACCTCGTCCATCAGGTGATCCAATCCCTCACGGCCAACCGCCGAGATACACAGAACCTCGGCTTCGCTCTCGTTCGCCAGAGCAGCCGCAATGTCTTCCATCAGGTCTCTAACTTCTGGCATGTCGATCTTGTTCAGCGCGACGATCTGCGGTTTCTGGCTCAGGTTAGAGTCGAACAGTTCGAGTTCGTTGTTGATCTCACGAAACTGTTCTGCCGGATCGATTAGTGATCCGTCGATCACATGCACTAGTATCCGCGTTCGCTCGATGTGCCGAAGGAAATCGTGACCAAGACCGACCCCGGAGTGGGCGCCTTCAATCAGCCCCGGTATGTCAACGAGCACGACATCCTTTCCACGATGCTCCACCACGCCAAGCGCAGCCTCTAGCGTCGTGAAAGGATAGTCGGCAACCTTCGGTCTAGCAGCGGTCAGCGCCGCGAGCAGGCTCGACTTGCCAGCATTAGGCGCTCCGATGATCCCCACGTCAGCCAGCAGTTTCAGCTCAAGCCGCACTTCAAGTTCATGTCCCGGCTCACCAGCCTGCGCCAACATCGGAAACCGATTCGTTGGGGATGCGTACCGCGCGTTGCCAGCGCCACCCCGTCCGCCCTCCGAGATAAGCACTCGCTCGCCGTCCTGGTCCAGGTCAGCCATCAGCTTAGGACGCTGGTCTTCCGACCACACCTGCGTTCCCACCGGAACCGGCAACTCTACATCATCGCCCTTCTTGCCGTGACGCAAGCCTCCCTCGCCGTTGCTTCCATTGCCAGCCGAAAACAAGCGTCTATATCGGTATGCCAGGAGCGTGTTGACGTTCGAATCGCAGACCAGATAGACGCTCCCGCCATTGCCTCCAGTTCCGCCGTCCGGCCCTCCACGGGGCACGTACTTTTCATGACGACCGCTGATAGCGCCGTTTCCCCCTTTGCCACTTTTTATGTGGATAACGACTCGATCAATCATAATTTACCTGTACGTCAGTAATAGTAATAACGGCGCGAACAATGGGGATAGACGTGACTGACGGGCGGTGGATTCTAAGGCATTGTAGCATGGGCCGACGAGGAGAGAGGAGGCATAAGTCCGGAGCCCTCATAGACATGTTGACGGGTGATGAAAAATGGAGGTGACCAGTCGCGATGTTGTCCACATTGAAAGTAACTTGTCCCCGAAACCGGACCACTTATCCCCAGACTGGAGCGGTTATTGTTTGTTTCGGGTCTATGTGAAATATGAGAAGAAACCGAATGTTCGGCCATTTAGAACAGCGGATTGAATCGAGAAGCAAGGGGCGCACGCCAGCGCTGTTCTACTCAGAGGGGGAGCTCAGCGTTCAGGACGTTGCTAACGTCTCGCGGATGTTGGCCACCTGTCGCCTAAGAGACGAGTCGACGCCCAATTGGACCGCGATTCGGTCGCAGCCGTGCCCAACGGTGGTGTGGTCCTTGCCGCCGAGAACCCGGCCTATCGCGGTGAGCCGGAGCTTGGCGTCTTCCCTGAGCAGATACATGGCCACGTGTCGGGCCAGAGCGGTCTTCTTGTCGCGTTTGCGCCCTGTCAGAGCGTCTGCGCCCATGCCGAAGTGCGCGGCGACTGTGTCCAACACCACGTCGGGCGGGACCTCGCGGATGGCCAGCGCGTCGACCATGTCGTCGATGGCCCTTGCGACCAGGTCGACGTTGATCGGGCTGTCCGTTGCGTGGGCAAGCGCGATGACCCGATTGAGGCTCCCCTCCAGTTCGCGCACGTTGTCGTAGACGCGTTCCGCCAGCAACTCCAGAACCGTGTCCGGTACGTCGTGGCCTGCCTGCTCTGCTTTGACTTTGAGGATCGCCAATCGCGTCTCGATGGCTGGCGGCTGCATGTCGACGACCAAGCCGCCGGTGAGCCGGGACTGGATCCGGTCTTCCAGGAGTCGCAGAGCGCTGACCGGCCTGTCGCTGGTCACCACGATCTGCCGGTTGGCCATGTGGAGCGCGTTGAACGTGTGAAAGAAGCCTTCCTGGGTCTGCTCCTTGCCGATGAGGAACTGGATGTCGTCCAGGAGTAGCATGTCGGCGTTGCGGTAATGGTCCCGGAACTCCTCGGTCGTGCCCTCGCGGATGGCCTTGATGTAGTCGTTGGTGAACTCTTCGGTTGTGGCGTAGATCACCGAGAGGCCCATGGCGATCGCTCGATGGCCGATCCCGTGCAGGAGATGGGTCTTGCCCAACCCAACGCCGGAGTACATGACCAGTGGGTTATACGTCGATCCGGGCTTTGCGGCGACGGCCTCTGCCGCGGCGTGGGCCAACTCGTTTGACCTGCCGACCACAAAGCGGTCGAAGGTGTACTTGGCGTTGAGTCGAATCGGACGAACGTAGGGCGGCAGGTCAAGCTGCTCTGGCGCCGCTGGCCGAGCGTCCCGAGAAGAGGGCGCTGACACCGGCTCTCTGGCGGCGACGGCGCCGTTTGAGGACACAGATACCCGGAAGCTGACGTTGACCGGCTCGCCCAGCACGTGCTCGATGGTCTCCGATATAAGCGAGAACATCCGCTGTTCGAGCGCTTCGAGTACGAACGCGTTAGGCGCGCCGATGACAAACTCACCGCCGTCGAAATCTACGCCGACGGTGTGCTTAAGCCAGGTCTCGTAGTTGGCCCGGGTGACCCGGAGTTGCAGCTCGCCCAGTGCCGCATCCCAGACGTCTCGGGGGTCTATGATTGTGGTCGTCATCGCTTGGCCTCATCCTGCGACAGCGATCATAGCACGGGCATTCAGAGGCGTTTCAAGGCCGGTGGAAAGAGAAATCGGCACAGGTTTTTGCACGATTTCCCTTGCATTTCTCGAAGCGCCGAAATTGCCGAATCCGACCCCGAGAAACCTGAGCACAGCCCCGCCCAACACCCGGTTGTGAACCCCCCGAACCGGTCTAATACACGCCCCCGAAATCATCTGCGGACGAGGCGATGCACCTGAGCGATAGACCACCTGGCGCGACTGGCAAAACAGCGATGGCGGCGGCACAGGAAATCTCCCCCGCCGCGGACGAGACGCCGCCCCGACGGCGCCGCCGGGCGAAGCGCATCCGGACGAGATGGGACGCCGATGAAGCCACCGAGTCCTTCGATCGGTGCAAAGAGGTCGGTGGCAAGTCCATCCGCGGATCGATTGAGCAGCAGACGCCGGCGTTGTTCGTCACGGCGCTGCCGCTCAGGGCTGTGGCCATTCTACTCCGGCCGCATGCCCAAGGTGATCTGTCCTGAAATCTCTTGGCCCTGGCGGATGATGAGGATGTCGACGGTCTCGCCAGGCGGATGGGCGATCAGGAACTTCGAGAGCTCGCCCGTATTCCGGATGGCTTCGTCGCCCAACTCCAGAATGACGTCTTCGGTCAGGAGTCCCGCCAAGTCTGCCGCTGTGTCCTCGATCACGAAGGCGATGAACACGCCTTCGGTCTTCACGTCCAGCCCAAGCTGGTTGGCTATGGAGGGCGAAAGGTTAACCGGCCGGATTCCAAGGAAGCCCCGGCTCACGTAGCCACGTTCCATCAACTGGGAGGCGACTACTTTGGCGTCGTCGATGTTGATGGCGAACCCGATGCCGCGTCCCTCCTGGATTATGGCGGTGTTGATGCCGATGACCTCGGCTCGGTCGTTTGCCAGCGGGCCTCCGCTATTGCCAGGATTGATCGAGGCGTCGGTCTGGATCAGGTCGACCATCGTGGTTTGCGCGTCGGTGTTGATGGTCCGGCCCAGGGCGCTGACCACCCCCTTGCTCACTGTCGGCCCGCCCAGGAGGCCCAGGGCATGCCCGATGGCGATGGTGTCCTCGCCCACCTCAAGTTCGGCCGAGACGCCCAGCCTGGCTGGCGTCAATCCCTCCGCCTCGATGCGAATGATAGCCAGGTCCGTCGCCTGGTCCCTTCCTACCACGACAGCCGGAAAGCTCTCGCCGCTGCTGAGAGTCACCGTGATCCGCTGCGCGCTGTCCACGACGTGGTTGTTTGTAAGGATATGGCCCTCGAGATCCAGAATCACACCGGTTCCCACGCCGGTTGGGGGGATCGGAGAGTTCGAGAAGGCCATGCCGGCCACCTCGGTGACCACCTGGACAGTCGAAGGCGTGAGCAGCTTGACGATTTCGACCGTCGGCAGCGCTTGATCGGTGGTTGTCAACGAAACCATGGCAACGCCGACTTCGTTCGAGTTCCCAGTGCCCTCGACGACTGGCGGAGCTTCAGCGGTTTCGCTCGGCGCCGGTTCAGCGGTCGGCTCAGGTACAACCACGGCGACCGGTTTCGGCTCCGCTGTTGGGGCGACTGCGGGCGCGGGTGCCGCGACTGGGGCCGGCGCTGCGGTTGGGGCGGGAGCCGCCGTCGCCGGACTTGGCGCGACTGGAGCGACCGGAGCTGCTGGTGTGCTAGGCGCGAGTGCTGGTGACGCCGCTGCGGGAGCGATTGGCCGAGCCGTCGGCGGTGGTGACTGCACGGCGGGAATCACACCGGCCGTCGGAGTGGGCGATGAACTGACTGCGACCGGGATCGGCGCCGGGTCTCCGCCGTCCGAACCAAGGCCGCACGCGCTCAGAACGACCACCGCGATTAAGAGGAGAGAGAAGATTGCTGCAACACGAGTGCGCTTTGTCACGAGAAAGGACCTCCGTCATTTGGGACACGCCAGAGGGAGGTCGTTCGACTCTGCGTCGAGTCGGCCATCTCTGACAGTGGTGTCCGGCATTGGATGGCGACTCAGACACATACTAGTGAGAGTCCCCATGCATATGAGATGGCCGTTGGCCTCCGAACGTTTCAAGATAGATAACGTCGGAGGCCGAAGGGCGTTAGCGGAGGAGGGTCAGGATACGCAGAACTGGCGCAACTCGCTGATGAGGAAGTCCGGGTTCTCGGAGGAGATCGGGTGACCCGATTCGGGCACTTCAATAAGGGTGAGACTGGGCTGCATCTCTTTCATGCGCGCTTGAATCTCCGCTGAGAGGAAATCGCTCTCAGAGCCCTTTAGCTCCAGGATCGGGCAGCGGATCTTGCCCCACTGCTCCCAGAGATGATCCACCTCCCGCACTCCGAAACCGCCGTTGATCCAGAATATCTCCGGATCCTGCTTGAGCACGTACTTCCCAGCATAGTTGAGCCTGAGACCGTGCGTCGCCGAGTTCCGGACAATCTCTTCGGACGGCCTTGGGTTGGACAGTCGCTGTTGGTCCACATACTCGTCGATGCTGCTCCAGCCCATTCGCCGGCCGCCAATGCCAACGATCTGGTTCTTGGCTGAAACCACGCTCATTTCGGGACCGTAGTCCAGGCAAATGAAATGCTTGAGATGGTCCGAATGAGAGCCCGCGTACGAGATTCCGTTCCGGGCTCCGAGTGAAGCTCCGACGAAGTCATACGGCGTGATGCCGATCTTCTCGGCAAACTCCGCCAAGTCGGATGCAAACGCCGTCACGGCGTATCCTTCGCGAGTGTGATCGGAGTCCCCGTGCCCGCGCTGGTCCAAGGCGATGACCCGGAATTCGTCGCGGAGCTCGCGCGCGACATGGTCCCAGTTGTGGGCGTTGCCGCCCTGGCCGTGAGCCAGGAGCAGGTTCCGGTTGGACGATCCGCCCCAGTCCAGGTAGTGGATGTTGAGGCCGTTGACCTCGACGTTATGGTCGGTGGGCTGCGCGTCGTTTGGAATTCTGGACACCTCTTGTTCGGGATTTTGCGATGAACGGGCGTCTATCGTATCAGGAACGGTTGACGGAGAACACTGCCGAGACACATGACCCGGTGATCGCGATCAAAGTTGCTGCGCATCGAATCACCTGGCCCCCGAAACATGTGAAGCCGCGCATTTGCGAACAAGGAGTTCCAGTGTTGTCGATCTGGCCGTCGTCCCGATCACGTGCGATCCGACCAGTTGATGGGGATCAACACAATAAGTCGACGCTGTGAATCTGGTGGCTTGCCAGATGCGGTTGCCCGCGGGTCGCTCCCGATGCATCAAGTTGATTGCCAAAGACGGTATGGCGAGCGGTGGCCGGAACATTCAGCGAGTGGACTCGATATCACAGGGGCAAAAACAAACCCCTTCCTGGTCACAGGAAGGGGTCATCGCTAATGACTTGGTGTGTATTGCAGGCAACGTACCCGCGCAGTGGCGGGCGACTTGCTCGGGAAGAGGCCTGGACGTTGCTAGCGGCGACGCCTACGGCGCATGCGGCGTAGACTGCGTTGCTTGTCAAGACGGGTCTGTTCGCCCTTCGTCCGGAAGAAGCGACGGTTTCTCAACTCGCGAAGAATCCCTGAGCGTTGCATCGAGGTCTGGAACCTCTTCAGCAGGCTCTCCGGGTCTTCACCTTCTCGAAGGGTTACGAACGACAAATGATTCTCCTACCGCTGGGCTCTGCCCGGAAAATCGACGCGACGCCGAGACGTACGCCACCGAGTTTCCGAATCTACCGAAGCCTAAGAATCCAGGCACAAGCCCAGGTCAAAAGCTCAACGCCGAGTATAGCATACCGGGGTCGCCCCAACAACTTGACGTGCCGTCGTCGGCGGTGACGCCTCGGGATACTCGATTGACGCCCGCACACTCGAACCATATACTCGCTCCGACAGCGGCGGGCAGCCTGCCGAGGTGGTCCGAACGCACAACCCGGAATCGCAGAACGCCAAACCCGAGCGGAGAACACCCGATGACCTCATCCAGCGTCATACCGGAGAGCAAGTACGCGGAAGCCAACGGCATTCGATTGCACTACAAAGAGTGGTCCACCGAGGGACCTCCTCTCGTCTTTCTGCACGGAGTCACGAGCAACTGCGGCTCTTGGGATGTCGTCGCGCCCAATTTCGTCGAACGGCGCCATGTGATGGCTATCGACCTCCGGGGCCACGGGTTGTCCGACAAGCCTGAAAGCGGCTACGAATGGGAACCTCACTACGCGCCGGACATCGTCGACTTCATCGCGACTCATCTGGACGAGCCGGCCATCGTGGTCGGGTATTCACTGGGCGCTGTTGTCGCCGCGGCCGTGGCCGTCCAGGCGGGCGACAGGGTTCGCGCCATCGTGATGGAGGACCCGCCGTCGTTCACGCATGAGAACCGTGACGGCACGATCTCCCGGTTCAAGCCGACGCTGGAGGCCAAACGCCTGCCGTTCGACCAACGCGTCGACGCACTCATGGCGAGCATGCGGATTGATCGGGAAGCGGCCACGGTCCGCGCGGAGAGCTTGGGGGCGATGAGCGAGCAGGTGCTGGTCGAACTGGTGGAAGGCGAGACCGCCTATCGTGCCGAAGTGCTTCTGCCAAAAGTGTCCTGTCCAGTGCTTGCCGTGCTTGGGAACCCGTCCAGAGGCGGGGTGGTGGACTGGGCCAACCGCCCGCGTTTGCAACGTCTCATGCGGCGCGCGACGATCGTCGAGTGGCCCGACGTTGGCCACGGCATACACTCCGAACAGCCGCAGCGGTTCGTGGCCGAGATCGACTCGTTCTTCGCGAGATTGTCTTAGGCGACGGCCAACAGGTATAATGGGCGTCAGATTTTTCACCCAAGGAGTCCGACGCCATGCCTCGTGAACTAGCCTTTTTCCGCGGCGCCATAGTTCCCATCGCCGAGGCAAAGGTAAGCGTCATGACGCACGCCCTTCACTACGGCACCGCCGTATTCGAGGGCATCCGCGGTAACTGGAACGAAGAACAGGGCAAGCTCTTCGTGTTCCGCATAGCCGAACACTACGACCGGCTGCTTCAGGGATGTCGCATGCTGATGATGGACATCCCTTACACCACCGAGCAACTGTGCGCCATCACGATCGAGTTGCTGCAGAGCTGCGGCTATCGGCAAGACCTGTACATCCGGCCTCTTGCCTACAAGAGCCAGGAGCTGGTTGCGAACTTGAGGCTCCAGGATCTGTCGAGCGATTTCACGCTGATAGCGGTTCCTTTCGGCGCCTACATCGACGCTGAAGGCGCCATCGACTGCACAACCTCCTCCTGGAGGCGCATCGACGACACGGTCATCCCACCCCGTGTGAAGATCTCCGGCCATTACGTGAACAGCATCCTGGCCAAGACCGAGGCCACGCTGGCCGGGTTCGACGAGGCGATCATGCTGACGCCGGACGGCGACGTGTCGGAAGGCTCGGGCGAGAATCTGTTCATGGTCACCAACGGCGAGATATTCACACCGCCCGTGGCTGACAACAATCTCGTCGGCATCACTCGCGATTCCGCGATCACGCTGGCCCGCGAGGAGCTCGGCATCGACGTTGTCGAGCGCAGAATACGTCGCAGCGAGCTCTATCTGGCGGACGAAGTGTTCCTGACAGGCACGGCGGCGCACATCACACCCGTGGGTTCCCTGGACAGGCGACCCATCGGGAACGGCGAGGTTGGCCCGATCACCGCTCAGATCCGTGACACCTACGTTGACCTGATTTCCGGGAACAACCCGAAGTACCTCGACTGGTGCACCGAAGTGCCTTTAGAGGCTTGAGCAAAGCCGCCAACCTCAATCGCAACATGTTCACATTCGCGACGGATTACTACATCTGCGTTCTTATCGCCACCGTGGGCGTTCTACAGATCGCAGTTTCCATCGGCAAAATCAACGGCCTCCTGTTCTTCAAATCGCCTGTGGTGGCGCGGACGATGGGCGCCGCCCTCGTGTTGTCTGCCTTCGTCCTCTTCTTTAGCACCGCTCCGCGCAACGTGAACGATTATGAAGGCGGCATGGACGCCAATGGCCAGGCATTGTTCTTCTTCTATGGCGCGTTCACCGCGGTGATCGTGACATTCGTCTTTGCATCGGCCGTCAACTTCAAGATGAAGGGCCCTGACGCTCCTCCGGACGCGGGGATTGACGCCGTCAGAGACACCAACTACGTTCTCGCACTTACTCGAAGCCTGTCGTATTGGTGGCGTAATTGGCGTACGCAGATGAAAAGCTATTTCTTTGGTTGAACGGATTGGTGGGCACGGCGCCGTATCTTGATCGGGTGGCATCGTGGGTGGTTAGCGACTACCTCGTCCCGATCTCCATGGCGCTGACGCTCATTGGTCTGTGGTTCATCGAGCCTGTCAGGGAGGTCCGACAACGGCATCAGATAGGGGTGTTTGCGGCCCTGACGTCGATGGCGGTGTCCAGCCTCGTGGTGATGATCATCAACGGCTTGTATTTTCGTCCCAGGCCGTTCGAGACGTTGGACACGACGCTGCTCTTCTACCGTCCCACCGACTCATCGTTCCCATCCAACGCTGTAGCTGCGATGTTCGGAATCGCGTTCACCGTTTGGGTGGTGCACCGCGGGTTGGGCGTCGTGCTCATAGGCGTCGCGAGCGTCTACGCGTTTACCCGCGTGTACGGCGGGGTCCACTATCCGTCGGACGTCATCGCGGCAGCGGCGGTCGGCCTCGTTGTGACGTACGTGGTCCTCAAAGGGCGCAACCTCCTCATGCCGATCCTCACGCGCGTGATCAAGGCTGCGAGAATACTCTGCCTGGCTTGACGAGTCCCGATGTCCGTTGACTTCCGAGCCGCGTTCGCGTGGCGGCGCCCTACTGGTGCATCCGCCAACCTCCGCCGACGTAGATTAGCTGCCCCGTGACCCAGCGGGCTTGCTCCGACGCCAGGAAGACGATCACGTCCGCCAGGTCGTCGGGTCGACCCAGTCGACGCAACGGCGTGTTGGGTGCGATCTCGTGCTCGACTTCGGGCGTGATGTACCCCGTCTGGGTCGGACCGGGAGACACGATGTTGACCGTGATCCCGTACTGACCGAGCTCGGCCGCGGCGGAGCGGCTGTACGACTCGATGGCGTGCTTGCTCGCAGCGTAGCTGACGTTCGCGACGTGTGAGTGGGCGGCATCGGTGCTCAGGTTGACGATGCAGCCGTGGCGTGCTCCGCGGTCGAGATGCCTGTCGACGTACTCGGTCATCATGAGCGCGTAAGCTCGCGCGTTGACGGCGAAATGCGCGTCGATCTCCGCTGCCGTAATACGACGGACGCCGCCCCGCCGGTCGTTCACGAGTGCCGGGTCGAACGTCTCATGCACGCAGTAGGTGTGGTTGTTGACCAGGATGTCGACGGGCCCGGTTTCTGACTCGCACAGGTCGAACAGGCGCGGGATGTTGGCGGACACAGACAAGTCGACCTCGTGGGCGGCGGCCTCGCCTCCTTGACTGCGGATCTGCTGAACGACACGCTCGGCCGACTGCTGTTGCATCGATCGGTACAGCGCGTCCCCGCCAACGTCGGCCGCCTCGGCCTGCGCCAACTCCTCGGCCGTGTAAGAACATTCATCGCGATGAAATCCGATCACAACCTTGGCGCCCTGTGCCGCCAAAGCAATCGACGTGGCAGCTCCGATGCCGTGGTTGGCCCCGGTTATCAGCGCGACTTTGCCCTCCAGTCCCGGATCGATCATGGCCTTGCTCCAATCTCCGATGTATCTCTCAGCGCCGGGCTCGCGATGCTCCCCTGTGGTCAACGATCACTGTCGACCTACGCTACCATCTCGGCCCTATAAGGGGCAATTGGCCGACATTTCCGCTCCCGCTGCGAACCGCGCACAAGGAAGGTCCGACCGGTAACCAGGGAGCAACAGCTTGAGCATTCAAGGAGGTAGGGTTTTTCCTAGCAGAGGCGGGCCGCGGCGGCGAGGCCCCGTGTATACCCGGTCCGGAAGGCGGTGACGTTTGTTTTGGGGCGAGTGGCGCCGTGACCCGCGTCATGGACGGCCAGCAGGAGCGCATAGCTACGGGATTCCCTTCCCTCGCAGCCCCGGACGGCAGTGGAGCCGCCGGACCGCACGATATCTCAATCCGCGGCGGTGACGTGTATGTCATAGTTGGCCTTGGCGCAGACCCGGCCATTCTGGACGACGGGACACTGCCCGACC
>CEQE01057200.1_pt1 | contig 22478 bp, 19 predicted proteins | sample 356201 | NCBI WGS metagenome assembly CEQE01 (sample SAMEA2619970, study PRJEB7988) | marine metagenome | biome: marine biome (ENVO:00000447); feature: mesopelagic zone (ENVO:00000213) & marine oxygen minimum zone (ENVO:01000065); material: "saline water (ENVO:00002010), including plankton...
GGATATTCTTAATGCTAATGGGTATCAAACCGTAGCGGAATTATCGGTAGCGGAAATTGACGAACTAATTTCTTTTGAGGGAATTGGCGCTAAAAAAGCTGAATCAATATTAAAAAGCGCCCAAGAATTTATGGAAAAATATGAAAATGCTTAACTCTGCAAAACCGCAGGAAATCTTCAATAATTATTAAATGAGTGCAAATGGGAAAAACTCGAGTATATAAATTGGCAACGGAATTAGGGATATCGAACAAAGAATTGATCTCTGAGTTAGTAAGTTTAGGTTACCCCGTTAAAAACCGTATGAGTACGGTTGACATAGATGAGGTTTTTAAAATACGGGAAACCATCTTAGCTAAACTTAAAGAAGCTCAAAAAAAAGATATTAAACCTGAACCGGCTGCTCAAATTTCGGAAACAGTTGCAGCTGAGCCAAAGCCACTCCCCGGTAAGACTTTAGAAACTGAAACAGTCCCAACAGAAACTACCGCTGAAACTGAAAAAGCTCTTGAAGAAATTGAAATTCGTGAAAATATTACTCTGAAAGAGTTTGCTGAAAAAATGAAGTGCACCCCAAATGAACTAATGAAATCATTGATTAAAGAAGGCGTGATGGCTACTATCAATTCTCCCCTTGATGAAACAATAGCCAAAGTATCAGAAAAAATTTTTAAGAAATCCTTAAAGTTTATTCCAGTTGAAGCAGATGAAATTTTCGACGATATTCTTGAGGAAGAAGAAAATTCTGATGATTTCGTACCCAGACCTCCTGTGGTAACAATTATGGGGCATGTGGATCATGGAAAAACTACATTACTGGACGCTATCAGAGAAAGCAAAATAACCGAAAGAGAAGCAGGAGGAATTACTCAGCACATCGGGGCTTATGAAATTTCTCACAAAAAAGGCTTTGTTGTCTTTTTAGATACGCCCGGACACGAGGCCTTTACGGCAATGAGGGCAAGAGGCGCCCAGGTAACGGATATTGTAGTACTCGTTGTAGCGGCTGATGATGGTCTTATGCCTCAAACCATCGAAGCCATTCACCACGCTCAAGCAGGAAATGTGCCTATTGTTGTGGCTATTAATAAAATTGACAAACCTAATATTAATATCGAAAAAATCAAAAAAGATCTGGCAGAACACAATTTGGCTCCTGAAGAATGGGGTGGACAAACAATATTTGTTGAAGTTTCCGCGAAAAATAAAATCGGATTGGACAATTTAATGGAAATGATCTTGTTGCAAACGGAGATCATGGAGTTGAAGGGAAACCCAAAAGTAAAAGGAAGAGGAACAATTATTGAATCCAAATTAGATAAAAGAAGAGGCCCTGTTGCTACGCTTATTGTTCAAAAAGGTGTTTTGAAAAACGGTGACTCCTTTGTTGCCGGAGCAACTTATGGAAAAATTAGGGCGCTATTAGACGATAAAGGGAAAAAAGTCAAAAATGCCGAAATCTCAACTCCTGTCGAGATAATCGGATTGTCATCAGTCCCTGCGGCGGGAGATTCTTTCGTTGTGGTTCATAATGAAAAAGAGGCTCGCCAAATTGCTACCGCAAGAGAGCAAAAACTTAAAGAAAGGCTTTTAAAGCAGTCCGCAACCAGAATTACGCTTGAGGATCTCAGGAATCAAATTGATGAGGGAAAGATTGAGGAACTGAATGTTATAATGAAGGCTGACGTAGACGGCTCCGTCCAGGCAATTTCAGATTCGCTTCTAAAAATAGGCTCTGCCGAAGTTGGGATTAAAATAATTCATGGTTCTGTGGGAGGAATTACCGAGTCGGATGTCCTGCTTGCAGCAGCATCAAATGCCGTTATTATTGGATTTAATGTTAGACCGACCGAACAAGCGGCAGCGCTTGCTGAAAGTGAAAAAGTAGAAATGAAACTTTATTCTGTTATTTATGATGTTATCAATGATTTCAAGGCCGCTTTGGAAGGATTATTGAAGCCAACGTTGGTGGAAAAACGCTTGGGAAGAGTAGAGGTCCGTCAAGTTATTTCAATACCAAAGGCAGGGGTTGTTTGCGGAAGTTATGTTCTGGACGGCAATATCAAAAGAAATTCCGAGGCAAGGCTTGTCCGGGATAATGTTGTTATCTACGAAGGCAAGATCGCTTCATTAAGACGATTTAAAGATGATGTGAAGGAGGTACAATCCGGGTTTGAGTGCGGAGTTGTACTGGAAAATTTTCAAGATATAAAGCAGGGCGATATTATCGAACCCTATTTTTTTGAAGAAATTGCTCGAAAACTATAGATTTTCACCATTTATTTAAACATGATTGTCGGAACCTGTTGGCTGAAGTTATTCCTTCATGAAAACAATTCCCTGAAAGGGAAACGCAAAGTAGTTAAAAGCATTAAAGACAGGATCAGAAGAAAATTCAATGTTTCCATCACAGAAATAGACAGCCATGATGATTGGAAAAAAATAGTTTTAGGAATAGCAACTGTGAGTAATGATAAAAAATTTATTAATAAAGTGCTGGACGATGCAATTAATACTATTGACTCAATGCACCTTGCTGAAATGTTGGATTACAAAATTGAGATACTTTAACCATGGAATTTAAAAGAGCTCAGAGAGTTGAAGGATTAGTCCTGGAAGAGATTTCAAAAATTCTTCAAAATAAGATTAAAGATCCCCGTATTGGATTTGCTACAATTACAAAAGTAGCCATGTCAGATGATCTGCGGCACGCGAAAATATTTGTGAGCATTATGGGTAATGAAAAAGAAAAAAAGAATTCTCTTAAAGGTCTTCATAGTGCCACAGGATTTATCAGAAAAGAATTAGCCCATAAAGTACATATGAGGCATGTTCCAGATCTGGTTTTTAAGTTAGACGATTCAATGGAAAAAAGCGCAAAAATATTAAATATCCTTTCCGATATTAAAGAAGCGGAGTGCCGTGAACGGAATAGTTAATTTTAACAAGCCTGTCGGCATAACTTCCTGCAGAGCAATAAATCATGTAAAAAAAGCCTTCCATTCTAAAAAAGCGGGTCATACGGGAACTCTTGATCCAAACGCAAACGGTGTTCTCCCTATCTGTATGGGAAAAGCCACTCAAATAGTCCAGTTTGCTATTCATCTTCCAAAAACTTATCGTGGTAAAATGCGGCTTGGTATCAGAACTGATACTCAGGATGCGGATGGAAAAATTATTTCAGAATCATCTATCGATAAAATCGAACTGAAGCTTTTAGAAAATATCTTTCAAAAATATACGGGGTCAATAGAACAAATACCACCCATGTTCTCTGCTGTTAGAGTTCAGGGAAGAAGACTTTACACATTAGCAAGAAAAGGAATCTCTATTGCCAGAAATCCAAAAAAAGTTTATATCTATTATTTTAAATTGCTTGATTACGAGGGGGACTTGGTAACTTTTGAAGCAAAAACATCCGCAGGAACCTATATAAGGACATTATGTGACGACGTAGGGAATGAACTCGGCTGTGGAGCTTATCTCGCCGAATTAACCAGAACCAGGGTTGGAGGGTTAAAAATAGAGGATTCGATAACTATGGAAGATATGAACCGATCAACCATTGAAAATGGTTTAAAAGATAAGATATATTCTATTGATAAAGCTCTTTCGTTTTTTCCTTCTGTTAAAATAAAAAAGGAAAGAGAAAAATCTGTTTTACTTGAGAGGAAAATCACACGGGAAAGCATTCAAGATATTAATGGAGAATCCGATACCGGAGAATATTTTCGAATACACAATTTTTCAGGTAAATTATTGGGAATAGCGAGTTCTTTGTGGAATGCGGCATCTCTCTCTTCCTGTCATAAACAGGAGGTTTGTTTTAAATTTAAAAAGTTGTTTGTATAACCTATAACTGAATAAGGAGCACTATAATGCCTATTGCAAGTAACAAGAAAAATGAAATTATTGACAGTAATAAATTGCATGAAAAAGACACTGGTTCTTCTGAGGTTCAGGTTGCGCTTCTGAGCGAAAGAATTTCATCCCTGATAGGTCACTTTAAAACTCATAAGAAGGACCACCATTCCAGGAGAGGGCTGATAATAATGGTTAGCCAGAGAAGGAAGCTCTTGAAATACCTGAAAAGGAATGATGAAAAAAGATACAAAGCTATTATCAAAAAATTAGGAATTCGCGGATAACCGGAAAAAAATAATGAGTTATTATATTACTTGAAAGGAGATTTAATGCATCAATCGGTTGAAATGGAACTTGGCGATAAAAAACTGACTATAGAAACAGGGGAACTTGCCAAACAAGCTAATGGAGCAGTTTTAATCAGCTACAATGAAACAGTTGCGCTGGTTACGGCTGTAGCGAGCAAAGAGCCTGCAAAGGGCAAGGATTTTTTTCCTTTGATGTGTGAGTATAGGGAAAAAACTTACGCGGCAGGCAAAATTCCGGGAGGCTTTTTTAAACGAGAAGGTAGGCCAAGTGAAAAAGAAATTTTAACTTCCCGTTTAATGGACAGGCCGATAAGACCTTTATTTGAAGATGGTTTTGCAAACGATACTCAAGTAATCTGCTACCCCCTTTCCCATGATAAGGAAAATGATCCGGATATATTAGGAATCTTAGGAGCTTCAGCCGCGCTAATCATATCAGATATCCCCTTTCTGAACCCCATTGGTGCTGTACGTGTTGGAAGGGTTGAAGGAAAATTTATCTGCAACCCAACTTATGACCAGCTTAACGAAAGTGACTTAAACCTGGTAGTTGCCGGAACCAAAGATGCTATTGTTATGGTTGAGGGAGAAGCCAATGAATTATCTGAACATGAAATGGTTGAAGCGTTAATGTTTGGACATGAAGGAATTAAGAAGCTGGTTGATCTTCAAAATAAACTCAGAGAAATCGCGGGAAAACCAAAAAAAGTTGTTGAAAAACCTCAAAAGAACGAAGATCTGATAGAAAAGGTAACCCGGTCTGCTAAAGAAAAATTGAAAGATGCTTTGTTTATTAAAGAAAAAATCGCGATGTATGATGCGGTCTCTGTAATTGTCAAAGACACAATATCCGAGATTGGGAGCGAAGAAGATGACGGTCTGAATAAGGAAATCAAAGCAATTCTTTCTGACCTTGAAAAGGAGATTGTGAGACATCACATCATTGAAAAAGAAACAAGATCTGATGGTAGAGGACTTAAAGACATTAGGACGATTAGCGGCAGGGTCAAAGCTCTGCCGAGGACACATGGGTCTTCGTTATTCACCAGGGGAGAAACCCAGGCATTGGTTGTTTTAACACTGGGAACAAGTAGCGATGAACAAATAATGGATAGATTGGAAGGTAGAACAAAAAAATCTTTTATGCTCCATTATAATTTCCCCCCATTTTCTGTGGGTGAAACTAAGTTCATAGGAAGCCCGGGAAGAAGAGAAATCGGCCATGGCGCTCTTGCAGAGAGGTCTATATCTAAAGTACTGCCTTCTGATGAAGAGTTTCCATATACCATTAGAATTGTCTCGGATATTTTAGAGTCCAACGGCTCTTCATCAATGGCGACTGTTTGTGGCTCTTCGTTATCCTTAATGGATGCAGGCGTTCCAATCAAAACCCCGGTGGCTGGGATAGCCATGGGCTTAATTAAAGAAGGAGATAAAATTGCTATCCTTTCGGATATTTTAGGACAGGAAGACCATTTAGGTGACATGGATTTTAAAGTAGCAGGAACTGCAGAAGGAATAACCGGACTTCAAATGGATATTAAAATTGACGGCGTAACAAAAGATCTTTTAGAAACCGCGTTACAGCAGGCAAAAGAAGGCAGGCTTTTTATTTTGGATAAAATGAACGAAATAATTGACAGCTCAAGAAAAGAACTCTCCCCTTATGCCCCAAGAATTATTACCATGCAAATCAAGACAGAGAGAATAAAAGATGTTATTGGGCCGGGAGGAAAAACCATCAGGGGTATTATTGATAAAACCGGTGTAACAATAGATATTGACGACACCGGCCTGGTGTCTTTAGGCTCCCCCGATGAAGCAAGGCTGGAAGAAGCGATTCAAATAATAGAAGGATTGACGCAAAACCCTGAAAAAGGTCGTATCTATGCCGGTAAGGTTAAAAAAATTATGGATTTTGGCGCTTTTGTTGAAATCTTACCCGGTATTGACGGGCTGGTACATATTTCACAAATTGCACCTCACAGAATAGACAAAGTGACCGACGTGTTAAAGGAAGGGGACGAAGTAAACGTAAAAGTTCTGGAAATTGACCGCGACGGTAAAATTCGCCTGAGTCGCAAAGAAGCCTTGTCAGAGGAAGTGAGTAAAAAATAGCGGTGAATAGACATTAGTTATTTGTTTTATAAGTCATATTTTTCTTCCTCCTTTGCTATTGACCAATGATTAATGCAAATGAAACAACAAAAGGAAAAGGATTTTTACAAAAGCCAATTATCAAACGGTATCCCGGTTGTTGCCGCAAATATTCCTTACCTGAGATCAATATCCATTGGAATTTGGATTAAGGCAGGATCACGCAACGAAATTCCGGAATTAAATGGTATTTTTCATTTTCTTGAACATCTTGCCTTTAAAGGAACCAAACGAAGATCTGCTCATCAAATTGCCATAGAGATGGATTCTATCGGCGGACATATGAATGCCTTCACAAGCCGGGAATATACCTGCTATACTGCAAAAGTTCTTGACGAGCATCTTCCAGTTGCGATAGACGTCCTCTCTGATATTCTTCTTAATTCTGTTTTTGACCCTAAAGAAATTGAACGTGAACGCAAGGTTATTCTTGAAGAAATAAATATGGTGGAGGACACTCCTGATGATCTCATCTTCGATATGCTTTACCAGGATGTCTGGTCAAACCATTCACTCGGCTTGCCCACCCAGGGATTTCCTGAAACAGTAAAGAATATATCAAGGCAGGATATCCTTTCTCATATGGAAAGGTTTTATAGTTCAAATAATATAATCATTTCCATCGCGGGAAATATCGATTTTTCGGGTTCAATGGATCTCCTGGAAAAACATTTTTGCAAATTTAAAAGCGCTGAAAAAAGCGACCCCGGTCATGTTCAGGAAATAAAAGTCGGCACAGTTTGTAAATACAAAAAACTGGAACAGGTGCATATTTGCCTCGCTGCAGCCGGGATAAAAACAAATGACAAGCAAAGATATGAGTCTTACCTTCTCAATACAATTCTTGGTGGGTCAATGAGTTCCAGGTTGTTCCAAAAAATAAGGGAAGAAAAGGGATTGGCTTACTCTGTTAATTCAATAAACAGTAGTTACAGAGATACTGGCATATTTATGGTCTATGCGGCAACAGGGACAAAAAACTATGCGACTGTCATAGAATTAATAGTACAGGAGCTTAAAGAAATAACAAACAATAAAGTCGATGCAAGAGAATTGGAAAAGGCGAAAAATCAACTAAAAGGGGGGCTTATGCTGTCGCTGGAAAGTTCCGGGAGCAGAATGGTGCAATTGGCAAAAGAAGAGATGTACTTTAAAAAACATTTTACATTAGATGAAATGATAAAAAATATTGATAAGGTTACCGCAAAGGAGATAAATAGTTTTGCGAACAGGTTGTTTTATAGTAAATCTTTTTCTCTTGCCTTGTTAGGTCCAATTAGAAAGAAGAAAGGATTGAAAGACATTTTGCATAATTAAAAAAGAACACGGATTTCGCTGATTTTTTTCTTATTGAAAGAATTTCTACTTTTTCATGACTGTTGAAAGCTTTCAAGGTTTCTAAAACTTTCACATGGGCACAGAAACCGGAGGATATCAAAAACCTGCAGGTATTGACTTGGAAATTTCAATAACGTAAAGTTGATATTTCATGTAAGTCCCCGTTAGAAATTGTTTGTTGATTACTTACTTTTATCAAAAAAACTATCACACTCTGGAAATTTCTAACGGAGTATACCTTATTTAGGATTTATATCATTTAAAATTAACAAAGTGAGAGCAAAAATGAATATTAAAGTTATTAAAGGATCCCCCCTTAAAATAAAAGGTGCTTGTGTTGCCTTATGGTGTTTTGAAAAAGATGTACTAACCCCTGTCATCAAGCAAGTAGACAAACAGTTGACGGGAATTATCCGGCAGCTTGTAAAAGAAAAAGCCTTTGAGGGTAAGCTGAATCAAACTACTTTTATCTATTCCCTTGGCAAACTGAACGTGGAAAAAGTCCTATTGATTGGGCTTGGCAATAAAAAAGAAATGACTCTTGATAAACTAAGGCAAGCCTCGGCAACAATCACTAAAATTGCTGAGGCTAAAGGTATCAATAAACTCATGACAAACCTGCCTGATATGAAAATAAAAGGTATAACACCTTCAGACATTGGTCAGGCAATTGGAGAAGGAGCAATCCTCTCTCTTTATAAGTTTAATCAATATAAGTCGGAAAAAAAGAATGATGAGAAAAAACTCTCTGAACTAACACTTTTTACTGAAAATGAAAAAAACGTAAAGATCCTGAAATCCGGCGTGAGCATAGCGCAAAAAATCTCAGCAGCTGTTTTTTTTACGAGGGATTTAATTAATCACCCGGGGAATACTGCCACACCGACCTATCTGGCAGAACAGGCTAAAAAGATGGCAAAACAATGTAATATTAAATGCAAAATTTTGAACAAACCGGATATGGAAAAATTAGAGATGGGCGGGCTCTTAGGCGTCGCCAGAGGAAGCCATCAGCCGCCAAAGTTCATTATCCTGGAATACTGGGGAACAAAAAAAAATAAATCTCCGATTGTCCTGGTTGGAAAAGGGTTGACATTTGATTCAGGCGGCATTTCTCTCAAACCGGGGCAGGGTATGGATGAAATGAAAACAGATATGTCCGGTGGCGCTGGAATGATAGGCGCCATCATGGCAGCGGCTTCTCTGAAACTGCCTGTTAATGTTGTAACCCTTGTGCCCGCAACAGAAAATATGCCGGGGGGAAGCGCTAATAAACCGGGAGATATTTTAAAAACCATGTCCGGAAAAACTATTGAAGTGCTCAATACCGACGCTGAAGGACGCCTTATTTTGGCAGACGCTTTAACTTATGCGGAAAAGTATAAACCCAAAGCCGTAATCGATATGGCTACTCTAACAGGAGCGTGTGTTATAGCTCTCGGACATCATGCTACCGGAATTTTGGGAACTGATGAAAAATTAATCGACGCCGTTAAAAAAGCCGGAGAAGTGACCGGCGAACGAGTATGGCAGCTCCCTCTGTGGGAAGAATATGACGAAATGATAAAAAGCGATATTGCGGATGTAAAAAATATTGGAGGCCGTGGGGCAGGAACGATTACCGCGGCAGGACTCTTAAAAAAATTCGCCTCGGAATATCCCTGGGCTCATCTTGATATTGCCGGAACCGCCTGGACAGAAAAACCAAAACCTTATGTCCCAAAAGGCGCCGTTGGCGTTGGAGTCCGCATGATAGTACAATATCTGAGATCATTGTTTTGACTTGACATTTATTGCTAACAGACAACCTTTCCTTTTGGGAGAATATTATGGGCTTGAAAGTTGCTATTAATGGGTTCGGACGTATTGGAAGAAATATATTGCGATCCGCTCTCGTTGAAAAGAAGTTGGAAATTGTCGCTATAAATGATCTAACAGACGCCAAAACTTTAGCCCATTTATTAAAATATGATTCCGTACATGGTCGTCTGAATGCGTCTGTGAGCGCAAAAGAAAGTTCGTTAATAGTCAACGAAAAGAATATCAAGATTCTTTCGGAAAAAGATCCCGCCAATCTTCCCTGGAAGGAACTGGGAGTGGAATTAGTGGTTGAATCCACAGGGCTCTTTGTCGACAGAGCTAATGCCTCGAAGCACCTTACCGCAGGAGCGAAAAAGGTAATCATCTCTGCGCCGGCAAAAGAGCCTGATATTACAATTGTATTAGGAGTTAATGAGGAAAAATACGACCCTGCAAAACACCATATTATATCCAACGCCTCTTGCACTACAAATTGTCTGGCGCCGATTGCCAAGGTTTTGCTTGAAAATTTTGGTATTAAAAAAGGCCTGATGACAACTATCCATTCTTATACTAATGACCAAAGGATTCTGGACCTTCCACATAAAGATTTAAGAAGGGCGAGATCAGCGGCAGTATCAATGATTCCGACCACAACAGGAGCCGCAAAAGCAGTCTCCCTGGTTTTGCCGGAACTCAAAGGGAAAATGGACGGAATGGCTATACGGGTGCCAACACCAAATGTGTCTTTAGTAGATCTGGTTGCGGAAATCGAAAAGAACACCACCACTGAAGAGATTAATAAAACTTTAAAATCCGCCGCGGAAGGGGAATTAAAAAATATATTGCAGTTCTCTGAGGAACCACTGGTTTCTATTGACTTGAATGATAACCCGCATTCTTCTATTGTGGATGGTCTTTCCACCAGTGTTATCGAAAAAAACATGGTAAAAGTGCTGTCATGGTATGATAACGAATGGGGGTATTCCTGCCGAGTCAGAGACCTTGCCATGTTTATTGCTGAGTAGGGAGCTTTATGAGAGAGTTTTCATCGTAATGCTGCTAAATGGCAACAAATAGAAAGCCAAATCACAAACTCCAAACAGCAAACGGTAAATAACAATATTCAATATTTAAAAGCCCAAAAATATTCACAAGTTAGATTCCGGCTGGAGTTTATCCTCATGAAAATGGGGACGGGAATAACACTTCTTGCCTGTCATTCCCAACTTGATTGGGAATCTTGCAAACATTGAAATTCCTATATATTAAAATAGAAGAAGTGGATCTTGTGTTTTTGGATATTGGAATTTATTTGTAATTTGATAATTGAGATTTGGCTTTTTTAGTCAATTGGTTGAATAAAATCTTTTTAATAAATTAAATGTTGCCTATTTGCAGGAATGAATAAATGAGAGGTTTATTAATTGCCGGAAACTGGAAAATGAACGGACTCATAAAAGAGTCTGTTCATTTGATAAAAGAAATTCAACCCGCTAATAATGAAAATGTTGAAATAGTGGTTGCTCCCCCATTCACTGCACTTCATGCTGTAAACGCATATCTATCAAAGGATGATTCAGGGCAAGAAAAAAATTTATTTTTAGCAGCGCAGGATGTTTTTTGGGAAGAAAAAGGGGCTTTTACCGGAGAAGTTTCTCCTGAAATGCTGGTAAATACAGGTTGTTATTATGTTATTATCGGCCATTCTGAAAGACGACAGTTTTTTCATGAAACTAATGAGGCGGTCAATAAGAAAATTAAAGCCTCTTTAAAAGTAAATCTAAAATGCATTGTCTGTATAGGAGAAACTTTAGAGCAAAGAGAAAATGGTAATACCTTTTCAATTATTGAGTCGCAAATTAAAGAAGGATTTGCTAATATATCACCTGAAGAATTAGATAAGTGTGTTATTGCCTACGAACCTGTCTGGGCAATAGGAACCGGGAAAACCGCTTCTCCTCAACAGGCTGAGGAGGTGCATCAATTCATCAGGAAAAAAATCGAGGAGATTTTTAATAAACTCTCCTCTGAAAAGATAAAAATCCTGTATGGCGGCAGTGTTAATCCGGGCAATGCGGAAGGTCTTCTTTCGAAAGAAGATATAGACGGCGCCCTTGTGGGAGGAGCCAGTTTAAAAGCAGAATCATTTAATAAAATTATTCAGGCAGGAGAAATAACGATAAGCAATTAGCAATCTTAAAATTTTGCAAGTTCTCAATAAGTCGGGGTAAGCCAGGCTCCCTATTTTTGTCATTCCCGAATGCCTTTACCGGGAATCCAGTGGTCAAAGTGATCCCTGGATTCCCGATAGGAACACTCGGGAATGACAGGAAGGGCGATCTTCTCAACTTTTTGAGATGTTACAAATTTTTTAATAACCAATTAATTTAAAATTGATAACTGTAAATTACTAATTGACCACTGCTGATTGTTAATTGTTTTTTGGAGGTTTTTTAATGATTACTTTTTTAACTATTTTACATATCGGTTCGGGCTTGGCTTTAATACTGATAGTGCTGCTCCAAACAGGAAAAGGAGCGACTATGGGATCTGCTTTTGGCGGATCGAGTCAAACGGTTTTTGGAAGCGCAGGCGCCGGTAGTTTTCTCGGAAAATTAACCACAGGGATTGCCATCCTGTTTATGGTAACTTCATTAAGCCTGGCAACTATATCTTCAAAAAAAACGACTTCCTCTATTGTTACTGAAGGGGAGCAGCAATCAGAAGCGCCTGTAACAAGTGAACATCCGCCTGCAGAACAGGAATAGAATCAATACACGCTAAAAAATAGTACTTTCCCTGCGGTGGGATACCTGAACAGAAAAACTACTCAGCTTATTAAAGCCACCTGCTGACAGGCTTTTAACTTTTGAATCTTGTCATTTCCACTGTATCGTCAAACCCTTCAAATTGATTTTTAATCTTCTAAAAGATACTCATCAAATATCAAAATTGTTAAAATACTTTTTTTAGCTTTCATAAGCAAAATCTCTAATTTTTTCAGTATAAAAGTTTGAAAAGAATAAGCAAATGTTCTTATAATTGGAGTTCCCCGCAGCAAAGCTGCGACAGCACTCGCTAAACACTTTTAATATCGTCCTGTAGTAAATTTTGGATAAGCCATTTTTAAGCAACCTACAAATTAAATTAGGAGATTTCTATGGAAAAACCTGTCAAATGGAAAATAAGAATAAAAGACCTTTTGAATTCCACGGAGTATGATATTCCTGTAACCCTGAAAGGATGGGTAAAAACTCGAAGAGGCTCTAAAAAATTTTCTTTTATTGAAGTTAATGACGGTTCCACTATTCAAAACATTCAGATAATTGCGGACGGCAATTTATCTAATTACTCCGACATAGAAAAACTGACAGTCGGCTGCAGTGTCCGGGTGGATGGAAAATTGGTGAAATCTCCCGCCAAAGGACAGAATGTAGAAGTCCAGGCTGATAAAATATCGGTTTACGGATGGGCTGACCCGGAAAAATATCCATTACAGAAAAAAAATACCAGCAGGGAATTTTTAAGACAAATTGCTCACCTGAGACCTCGCACTAATACGTTTGGTGCTGTTTTCAGGGTAAGAAATAGTCTGTCTTATGCGATCCATAATTTTTTCCAGAACAGAGGTTTTGTCTATGTCCACACACCGATTATCACTGCCAGCGATTGTGAAGGAGGAGCGGAAATGTTTCAGGTCTCAACGCTTGATTATGCCGACCCACCAGTTAAAGACGGCACTGTTGATTTTTCACAGGATTTTTTCGGAAAATCGGCGAGGTTAACTGTAAGCGGGCAATTAGAAGGCGAACTTTTTGCCACTGCTTTAACCGATATCTATACTTTCGGACCGACCTTCAGAGCGGAGAATTCACAAACACCAAGGCATCTTGCGGAATTCTGGATGGTTGAACCGGAAATGGCTTTCTGCGATTTGCAGGAAAATATAACCCTGGCAGAGGATTTTTTAAAATATATTTTTAACTATGTTTTAGAAAATTGTGAAGAAGATCTGCTTTTTCTTGGGAAAAGAAATGAGGTAGATGTTTTAAAACAGTTAAAAAAGGTTGTGGATTCCCGGTTTAGTAAAGTTACTTATACTGAGGCTGTAAAGTTGTTGAAAAATTCAGGCAAATCTTTCGAATATCCGGTCGACTGGGGCAAGGATTTGCAAACAGAACATGAAAAATATTTAGCCGAGGAAAAATTTCACGGACCTGTGGTTGTTACCGATTTCCCAAAAGAAATAAAGGCATTTTATATGAGACTGAATGATGACGAAAAGACCATGCGGGCTATGGACATATTGCTCCCGGGGATAGGTGAGATCATAGGAGGCAGTCAGCGTGAAGAGAGACTAAATTTTTTACAGGAGAGAATAAAAGAAATGGGTCTAAACGAAGAGGATTATTGGTGGTATTTAGACATTCGCAGATTCGGGACGGTTCCCCATGCCGGGTTTGGCCTTGGTTTTGAGAGAGTGATTCAATTTGCTACCGGGATGAGCAACATCAGGGATGTGATTCCCTTTCCCAGGGTTCCAAATAACGCGGAATTTTGAAGCAAAGTTTTATGGAGAACTTTTTTAGCCACAAAGGCGCGAAGATATTATTAGATCATTTTCTTTGCGAACTCTGCGTCTTTGCGGTAAATTTATTTCATGATCAATGTAGTTTTTAAAGTTAAAGAATTTTTAATCCGGCAGAATCTGATCATAGCCGGTGAAAAATTAGCAGCTGCAGTATCCGGTGGACCTGATTCTGTAGCTATGCTTTTCTGCCTGAATGAATTAAAAAAAGATATCGGATTTGAGCTGTCCGTGTTTCATATTAACCATATGCTGAGGGGTAAAGAATCCGACAGAGACGAGTCATTTGTAAAAAACCTAACAGAAAGTCTTGGCCTTCCCTTTTACTTTGCAAAAACGGATGTTGCCGGGTATCAAAAAAAACACAAATGTTCTACTCAAGTTGCCGCGAGAGAGATGCGATATTTTAACTTGAATCAACTCGCTGACCGCTATTCCATCTCGAAGATCGCTACAGGCCATACGGCTGACGACCAGGCTGAAACCGTGTTGATGAGAGTTTTAAAAGGCTCCGGGTTAAAAGGGATTTCAGGTATTCCGCCAATAAGAGAGAATAAATATATAAGGCCTATGCTGGAAGTCACCCGTGAAGAGATTGAACAGTTATTAAAGCAAAATAAATTCAAGTTTCTAATGGATTCAACGAACCTGAAAAATCATTACCTCAGAAACCGGGTAAGAAATAAACTAATTCCATTTTTAAAGGAAGAATTTAATCCTTCTATTATTGACGCATTATGCAGATCTTCACAAATATTCCGAACGGATGATAATTTTATTTCAGAAGTAGCGCAAAACGAGCTTAACAAGTTGCTGTTAAAAAACCATGACAAGGCACTAATTTTAGACGCAACCTATTTTCAAACATTACATAAAGCTTTAAAAAGAAGAATTATTTTAAACGCTATTTATCAATTTTCCGGTTCCGGGAGCCAGGTATCGCAAAGAATCATTGAAAACATCTTGCATGTTATAGAGTCTAACGTATCAGGGAAATCTATATCTGTTTTCAATGATTTGATATTTAAATACCAGTACAATCAGATTATTTTTGAGCTCCAAAAGAAAAATCTCAGTGGTATCCTGATAAAGCAGAAAAAGTTGTTAATACCGGGGAAAACAAAAATCGAGGAGATTGGGAAAGAAGTGGTTTCAACTATAATAACCAAAAAGGATGTTCCAAGAGATTTAAAAAAAACAGCCTCTTTCACTGCTTTTATTGATTACAGCGTATCGGGAAAGGAACTTTTTGTCCGCTCCCGCCAAGGAGGAGATAAGTTTTGTCCATTAGGAATTAAAGGGCATAAAAAAATAAAAGATTACTTTATTGACAAAAAAGTGCCCCGGGAAGAAAGAGATTTTATTCCACTGATAACAAACAAAGAATTAATTTTTTGGATTATTGGGTACCAGATTTCTGAGTTTGCCAAGGTCAGAGAAAATACTAAGAATGTTCTTAAGCTGGAAGTCTGCTGAATTTTCATTTCTTTTATGTTGAAATCTTGCAGATTATGATGTAATTATAATAAAAGAATTTTTTTTAAATTTCTTTTAAATTACCCTAATTAGAGATTTCCTATGAATCAATTTTATAAAAATATCGCATTATGGCTGGTAATAGGTCTGATCATGATTGCCCTCTTCAATCTTTTTAATCAGCCGCTCACACCATACAAGGAAGTTATTTTCAGCGATTTCATGAACCAGGTATCGAGCGGCAATGTTGAAGAAGTAGTTATTCAGGGAGACTACATAAAAGGGAAGCTCCAGGATGGCAAAATGTTCAGAACAAATATTGTCAATGATCCTGATTTAATCAAATTTTTAAGAGAAAAAAGTGTCCGTATTCAGGTAATGCCCCCCGAGGAAACAACCTGGTATACAAATCTCCTGATATCCTGGTTTCCGATGCTGCTCTTGCTGGGTGTCTGGATATTTTTTATGCGCCAGATGCAGAGCGGTGGCGGCAAGGCTCTTTCTTTTGGAAAAAGCAGGGCAAAATTATTGTCTCAACAAAAAAAGAAGGCAACCTTTAAAGACGTAGCGGGAGTCGATGAAGCTAAGGATGAATTGCAGGAAATTATAGAATTTTTAAAGGAACCACAGAAATTTCAAAAACTGGGTGGAAAGATTCCTAAAGGAGTATTGATAATGGGACCTCCGGGAACTGGAAAAACTCTGCTGGCACGGGCAATTGCAGGGGAGGCCAATGTGCCGTTTTTTAATATAAGCGGATCGGAATTTGTTGAAATGTTCGTCGGGGTTGGCGCTTCAAGAGTCAGAGACCTTTTTGAGCAGGGGAAGAAAAACGCGCCCTGTATAATTTTTATTGATGAAATCGATGCTGTCGGACGGCATCGCGGCGCCGGATTGGGAGGAGGACATGACGAAAGGGAACAAACCCTTAATCAACTTTTAGTAGAAATGGACGGATTTGCATCCAATGAAGGAGTTATCCTGATCGCCGCAACCAACAGGCCGGATGTACTCGATCCGGCTCTCATGAGACCGGGGAGGTTTGACCGCCAGGTCATAGTTCCTCGCCCGGATATAAGAGGCAGGGAAGGAATTTTAAGAGTTCATACAATGAATATTCCTGTCGAGGAGGATGTTAAATTGTCTGTTCTCTCGAGGGGAACCCCGGGTTTTTCTGGAGCGGATTTAGAAAATATGGTTAATGAAGCGGCCCTTATGGCAGCCAGGCAGGAGAAGGATCTTGTCGCGATGGAGGATTTTGAAAATGCTAAAGATAAAGTGATGATGGGTGTGGAAAGAAGGAGCATGATCATCAGTGAAGAGGAAAAAAGAAATACAGCGTTTCATGAGGCAGGTCATGTCCTGGTAGCAAAACTAATCCCCGGCACGGATCCCATACATAAAGTAACGATTATTCCAAGGGGGAGAGCGTTAGGCTTAACTCAACAGCTCCCTGTAGACGAAAGACACACCTACCCTGTAAAGTATCTTATGGATAGGCTTGCTGTTTTGTTTGGAGGCAGGGCAGCGGAGGAAATAGCTTTAAATCAAATCACTACCGGTGCGGGGAATGATATTGAACAGGGTACAGACCTTGCCAGAAAAATGATCTGTGAATGGGGCATGAGCAAAGTCATGGGACCGTTAGCCTATGGGAAAAAAGAGGAACAGATATTTCTCGGACGTGAAATATCCCAGCACAAGGACTACAGTGAAGCCACGGCAATTGAAATCGACAAAGAAGTCAAAGAGTTGATAGCCAAAAGCTATGAACGGGCAAAAAAACTCGTCCAGGAAAATAAAAAAACCCTTGATAAATTAGCTGAAGCCTTGTTGGAAAGAGAATCTCTTGGCAGCCATGAAGTTGATGTCATTGTCTTTGGCAAAGTTAAAGCAGATAAAATTGCCAAAAAAGAAGAAAAGGCCAAGGAAGCCGCTATTGCAGAAGAAGAAAATTCTATTAAAGCAAAATCCGAGTCCAAAGCCAAACCAGAGCCGGTAACTAATCCGGAAAGTAATCCAGTCGGCAATAAAGATAATTAAATAACCTGCCAGAAGAATCTATTAATTAATACTAAGAATATGCTCTGTCAAACCCTCTACCAGAGTCTTTATTTCATTGAAACAATCTTTATAAAAAGATAATGCCTGACCCATAGGATCAGTTACATCTCTTTCTTCCGGGCTTTGACCCCCAAACTGACTTAGCAAAAAAATTCGGGATGCCTCATCAGGAAATTGGCGACAAAGATTTTCCCTTTGCCTTTTTTCCATCACTATAATTAAATCAGCTTCTCTGATTTTTTCCTCTGTTATAGGGCTTGAACGATGTTGCGAAACATCGATCCTCGCTTCATTCATCACCACATGGATTTCCTCGGGGGAACGCGATCCCGTCTGATCTAAAAAACCAGCCGATGAAATTTGAATATCTCTCTTTCCCTTGCTTTCCAATCGATTGCGCAACAAGCATTCTGCCATCGGACTGCGGCACAAATTCCCCAGGCAGATAAAAAGAATCATCTTAATGCCCCTTGATCTGGATATTCCTTCTATTTTTTCTTGGATTGATTTTAAATTGCTCATATTGCGGATAATGCCTTCTTCATATCTTCCCAAACAAGCCTGCGGTTTTCTTTGGTGTAAAATCGTAAAAGGTACGCAGGGTGAAAAGTAAGCATCAATTGATGTCCTTGAAACGAATGCCATGTACCGCGTTCTCTTGTGATAGCGACATTTCTCCCAAGCAGGGTCGAAGAAGCCGGTTTTCCTAATGCCACAATTACTTTTGGGTTGATGACCTTGATCTGTTTTTCTAAAAACGAGCGGCAAGCTTCTATCTCGTCTTTTTCCGGATCTCTATTGTTAGGAGGTCTGCATTTTACTATATTACAAATATAAACATCACTGCGTTTCAGCCCCATTCCTTTCTCAATAATTTCCGTCAACTTTTGACCAGCCCTTCCCACGAAAGGAATTCCCTGCTTGTCCTCTTCTTGTCCGGGGCCCTCTCCAACGAAAACAATGTCTGCGTTTTCATTTCCAACTCCAAAAACAATATGGGTTCTGGTAGAAAATAATTTACATCTACGGCAATCACCCATATCTTCCTTTATTTCGGAAAGAGTCAAAGACTTATTAGTTAATGGTTTTTTCGTAATATCGGTTTTAAAATTCTCAAGGGAAGGCATTTTAACTGGTATTTCCTTAAATCCGAACAGTTTTAGATAGTTTAGCTGTTCATTCAGATCTTTGATTATTCTCAATACTTTTTTTTGAGTTTGACTCATCGCTTGTTTAAGAAAAAGTTTTGCTAATACTGAGATAAATTACCACACAAAACCGATGTAAACCAATTGATTGTCGATACTAAATAAATGTTTTTCTTCTACATGAGATTTTTTCTATTGTTTTTTAAATCGCACTTGATATAAAATCGTCTTAATAGCTCAATTTTATTGATCATATATGAAAAAAAAAATGTACCTGCAGTTTGTTCTTTTTTTTATTGTCCTCTTTCTATGGGGACCCGGTGTATCAAAGGGTTTTGCAGAAAAAGAGGATATTCTGCGTGCAGATGCAATTTATAACCGGGCCATGTTATTAATGAATTCAGATCCTTCCCTTGCCATGAATGAACTAAATTCCGCAAAGAAACTCAATCCTAAAGATCCTAAAATACTTGTTGCCATCGGACAGATATATTTTAGACAAAATAAGTATCAGGAAGCAATTGAATCATTTGAAAAAGCGCTCCAACTGGATAAAAATTATGTGGTAGCATATTCTAACCTGGGTTATACTTATATGGCTTTAAAAGAGTGGAATAATGCTATTCAAAGCTTCAGGATGATTCTCAACTATCCCAACATAACGGCCCCTCATTATGTTTATAATGCTATTGGATGGGCCTATTATGAAAAAAACGAATTTAATAAATCAATTGAAGAATTAAAAAAGGCGGTAGAGCTTAAAAATGATTATGCCGTTGCACATTATAATTTAGGGTTATCACTTTTGGGGCTTGAGAATTTTGATCATGCATTTGTTGAGTTTAAAAATGCGGTTAAATTCCAGCCCGAACTAGTACAGGCACATAACCAATTAGCCCTGATCTATCTGAAGAAAAATATGAAAGAGGAAGCTCGAAAAGAGTTTCAAAAAGTGATGGAATTAGCGCCTGACAGCCTGCTGGCAAAGGAGGCAAAAAATTATCTCAATATTTTAGACGGGTAATCATTATGGATTCATTCGGGGAATATTTAAGAAGAGAGAGAGAATTGAGGGGAGTTACTCTGGAAGAAATTTCCAAGGCCACCAATATCAGCAAATCATACTTAAAGTCCCTTGAAAATGATGACTTCGAAAACCTTCCTGCTGAGGTCTTCGTCAAGGGGTTTATAAGATGCTACGCTGAAAACACTGGCATGGATGGTAACGAAACTATTCTGGCATACAATAGTTTTGTTGCAAATAAAAGGGTTCCACAAGGAGATTCAGAGGCTTCCACAGAAACATTGACAAAGTCTAACATTAAAATATCATATATTTTGGTTATCCTAATCTTTGTTGTGGCGTCTTCATTAATTTTTTTTTCTAATGATGAAAAAGATAGAGAAGAAAAGCCACCATCCGTGTCAGAAGAGAAAATTTCTCAAGGCGTAGGCGAAATTGACGTTGAAGAAAGCAAAAGCAACATCGGGATTGTATTGGACTCAAATACAACAGAGGAAGGGAGCCTTACTCTGTCAGTGGATTTGGACGTACAACCACAGGAAGAAAGCATTTTAGAAAAAAATTCCCCTCCGCCTTCAACTGAAATTGAGGGAACTCCTGAAATAATTGAGGGGACACCTGAAACAAGTGAGGTAACTCCTGAAACAAAGGAAGTTACAGATATCCTTACACTCTCTATGGAAGCAAAGGAAGATGCCTGGATTAGTTTGGAAATTGATGATGGTGAAAAGAAAGAGGCTCTTCTGCGAACGGGAGAAACCACCAGATGGAAGGCAAAAGAAAAATTTGTGGTGACTTTAGGAAACGTGGCGGGAACCCATCTTAAATTGAATAAAAAAGATATTACAATGCCAGAAACTTCTTCAAATGTTATAAAAGATTTTTCTATTACACTGGATAATATTAACTAATCTTCCCTTAAAACCCATAACGTACGCCTATATACAGATTATTATTCTTTTCAAATTGACCAAAGAAGGTGTGATCATCTTTCCCCATAAACAGGTTACCGCCTGATTCAACCGACCAGTGGTCATCGACCTTGTAAGAAATCTTAGGCCGTAAGTACGCGTCATTATCCGAAGGGGAGTAAAATGTAAAAAGGGACAGCATCAGGTTCTGCCCTAACAGCAGCTTTGTAAGACGCAGTGTTAATACATGACGGTTTTCATCGGCTGCAGGACTGCCCGAAGGTAGCGAATTTCGGTAGTTGCTGTAATGGATGATATGTTCAAGATAATATTGGATTCCAACGATAAAATCTCTTGCTGCTTCCTGCTCATATCCGGCTAAAAATCGAAACTCGCTGTTTCGCACAGAGGAATCGCCACCGTTCTTATCATCTTCAGAGTTGTAATATCCAAGCTCAAGATTGCCGATCCCTTTTCCCGCAGAGCCCCGGATACTTCCGCCATAAACCGATAATACGGGAAACGTGGAATTACCAGATAGAGGGTCCTCACCAGCAGGGCTTTTCCAGAAACCCCGATATCCATAAACCCCAAGTTCATATCCGTTTAAGTTCTTATAAAGACGCCAGGCAGTTTCAATATCTTCAAACCATTTGTCCCTTTCGTTTGTGATGACAATTGCATCTCTCCCTGATCGCCGTCCGAGCCCGCTGTTAAAAAAAGAAATGCGGCTTCCGTCAATGAAACGATCCGCATCAAAGCGTGGAGTATAAATAATATCAAGATTTCCCAGCCCGCTAAAAAAAGAAACTTTAACAGAATCGGACGGAGCTTTCAGGTATTCCGGATCGCGGCCAATAAAAAATGAATTCCAATCTTTTGGGAAAAGATCGTTGATAAAAATAAGATCGCCAGTTCCCCAGGTCATAGTCTGACGTCCTGTTTTTACATCTATATAATCATTGGGTCTAAAAAGTAGATTGATTTCACGAATGTCTACAATCCCTTTTCCTTCTTCCAATCTGATTTCATAACGGTCCATTACAGGGTCAAGCAAAAAATCAGTTGTCAGCTTAAATGCAACCTGTTCCACGGTCTTCTCTAATTGCATTTGAAATCGCGTTTCACCGATAGAGAGGTCTTTTTCGTGTGGGTCATCCTGGAGTCGACCTCCAACACGTGCTTCCCATAAACCGGAAAAATCAAAAGGCAGTTGTAATACACTCTCCCCCTGCTCGTTCTTAGTTTCGCTTTTTCCCTGCGGTTCAAGTCCAAGTCCTTCGGGGAGCACTGGTTCTTCCGGTTCTGATTCATCTTCCAACCCCATTGGAAGTACCGGCTCTCCTGTATCAGGAGTAGCCTCTTCATTCAGACCGCTTGGAAGGGGCGGTTCGCTCTGAGAAGACACATTATTAGCAAAAATAAGAATTACTACGCAAGCAAAAGACACTATTAGCCTTATTTTCCGCAAAATCATCATTCTTACGCTTTCAGTATCAGAATTCAGTTTTCAGGTTTATTTTTTTTAACTACGACCTGATCCCTGACGACTGACCTCTGTCAACTGATTTTTCACCTGAGATACTTTTTAGGCGGATTTCTCAAGTACCGTTCAGAAAAAATATCTCCCGGCAGTCCAATATCGTATTTTACTTTTTTATAAGAAATAATCGTCTTTCCTTTAGTGCGTAGGTCTTTCATTCGGGATTGTACAACAGTGGGATAACCTTCAATGGTCTCCACCTTAAGGGCTTCATAAACACGATACTTTTTGTTGTTTTTATCATAGTATTCGAT
>CEQE01006281.1_pt1 | contig 22365 bp, 17 predicted proteins | sample 356201 | NCBI WGS metagenome assembly CEQE01 (sample SAMEA2619970, study PRJEB7988) | marine metagenome | biome: marine biome (ENVO:00000447); feature: mesopelagic zone (ENVO:00000213) & marine oxygen minimum zone (ENVO:01000065); material: "saline water (ENVO:00002010), including plankton...
TAAGAGTTAGCGGCAAACCGGGTGGGCGCATTGTGTTCAACGTTCCCGCGAGGGTCTTCTGGGGACACCCCAGTACCCCGCCAGAAGGGCTGCCGGCCCACTGGACTCCCCGCTTTCAGCTTCGCCTCGTCGCCTTCAGTGGTCACTTGAGCCGCTGTCGCCTACAGGTGCGTTTCGAAGAACTCGGCGATGCGAGTCTCCATGTATACCCGGTCTTCCGGCTTGCGAGGCATGTGTCGTTCGTCCGGGAACAGCATGAATTCGTACGGGATTCGTTCGGCGATCAGGGCGTTGATCAGCCGCGCGGTGTGGCGGAAATGGACGTTCTCGTCGATCAGCCCGTGCAAGATCAACAACTTGCCGGTGATCTTGCCGGCATGGGTGTTCGGCGAGCCTTGGGCGTACCCTTCCGGGTTCGATTGCGGCGTGCCCATGTAGTGCTCGGTGTAGTGGGTGTCGTAGCCGTCCCAGTGACTCACCGGCGCGCCCGCCACGCCCACTCGGAACATCTCCGGCGCCTGTGCGAGACACATGAGGGTCATGAAGCCGCCGTAGCTCCAGCCGTAGATGCCGACGCGGTCGGGGTCGGCCAGGCCCTGTGCCACGAGCCACTTGACGCCTTCGATCTGGTCTCGCACCTCGATGCTGCCCATGTTGTGCTTGAGGGGTGCTTCGAAGGCGACGCCTCGGCGGGCGCTCCCCCGGTTGTCGAGCTCGAACACCATGTAGCCCTGGTCGCGAAGATACTGCACACGCATCGAGCAAGTCATGCCCCAGTGGTTGACCACCATTTGAGCGTGGGGTCCGCCGTAGACGCTGACGATGGTCGGGTACGGTCCGTCTCCGAACTCGCTGCTCGGACGATATACGGCCCCGTGCAGCGTGGCTCCGTCGCTGGTTTGGAGCGTCACCAACTCGGGCGGGGACAGGTTGAGCGACTCGATCCGCGCGTCATCCGGTTCGTGGATGATCGAGACAGTCGATCCTCCGTCCAGATTGCGCAGCGTCGCCGTCGGCGGCGTGTCGATGGAGCTGTGGACGTCCACAAAGCGGCTGAACTTATGGTCCAGCGTCACCATGTGCATGCCCGGCTCTTCTGTGAGGCAGGCAGCGGCGCCGCCGCCCAGCGGGACCGAGTAGAGGCGCCTTTCGGTGGGTCCGTTCCGTGTGCCGGTGAAGTAGACGCGGCCATTCTCCTCGTCGACGCCGGCCACGCCGTCGACGAGCCAGTCGCCGTCCGTGAGTTGCGTGACCAGAGCGCCGTCGCTGTCGTAGACGTAAAGGTGGTTGAATCCGGAGCGTTCCGAAGCCCACAAAAACCCACCGGACTTCAACGGACGGAACATGCTGTGTAGATTGATCCACACGTCGCTGGTCTCGGTCAGAACCGTCGATCGGCTGCCGTTCGACAGGTCGAACCGCACCAGGTCCAAGCGTGTCTGCTCTCGATTCTCGATCTGGGCCCATAGCTCGCCGTTCGGCATCCAGTGGACGCGGGCGAGATAGATGTCGGGGTTGTCTCCCAGGTCCATCCAAGTCGGCTCACCGCCGTCGACCGAAACGACCCCCAGCCGGACTTTGGCGTTCTCCTCGCCAGCGAAGGGGTACCGGTGATCCTCCTGCGCATTGTCGCCGGTCTCGTCCTTCCCTTGATGCACGATCCGGTAAACGGGGATGTTGGTTTCGTCGGCCTCCTCGAACGCGATGTGGCGTCCGTCTCTCGACCACCAGAACCCGGAGCCGCGACCCATCTCCTCCTGGGCGATGTACTCGGCCAACCCGTTCGTCTTGCCAGTGCCCCTTGCGCCGCTGGTGATCTGACACGGCTGCCCGCCGTCGACCGATGCGACGTACACTTCGGCGTCTTGGACGTACGCGACCTGATCCCCCTGACGCGATAGCTGCGGGTCCAGCACCGATTGCCCGCCGCCATCCACGATCTTGCGCGCCGCGGCATCCGGTCCGTCCATGACGTGCACCGCGCCCTGTCCCGGCAGCAGAATACGCGAACCTTGCTCGGCCCACGAACAGCGCGTGATCCCTTGGCCGAGTTGTCGGAGCCGCTGCCGCCGCAACGCTTCTTCGATCGACAACTCCTCGCTCTCGCCTTCCAGCGACGAGAGGATGACGCGCCGCTCACCCGTCTCGACGTCGAGTGCGTAGAGCTGGCGCACGGGGCTCTGGTCGGGGCCGAACAGGTAAGTGACGAGCTTGTCGTCGGGGCTGAAGGCATACGATACGGGCGTCGCCATTCCCGGGGGCGGGAACTTGGCGATCTCTTCGATGGGGAATCTGAGTCCAGTCAATTGTTGCACCAATACGGACAGGTTGATTTTCCGATTGTCTCACAATTCCGTGGGCGCCTGTAATGCCTGACGGACCCTCACTCACACTCCCAGGCTCCGATCATGTGACTTTCGCGACGAACCAGCGTGCTATTGCTTTGCTGCCGATAGCGCGCGCTACGAACGGGTATGCCGTTGGTGTACAATGGCGTACGTCGGTTGGTGATGGTCCGTCTCGAGGCGGATGGATTTGCGCAAGGTCGAGCGTCGATCGTTCCCTGCGCGTTGTGCATCTCGTACAACCAACCACCGTTGCCGATGCACCAGGAGTGACTCTCATGTGTACTAGGTTCTTCCGTGTCCGGGCAAAGCATTCCGGCACGGAGGCGTGCGGACCTCTCCCAGCACTTCATAAAGAACTCGGCCCTCGCGGCTAGTCTCGTAGCCCAGACGTCGATCTCTGCGGAAGACCTCGTCATCGAAATCGGCCCGGGGCAAGGCGTCTTGACTCAGCAGTTGGCATCGCGTTGCAAGCGACTTGTTGCCATCGAAATCGATGACCGGATGGCGCGGGTGCTGTGTTCGCAGTTCAGCGACGCCCCACAGGTTCGGATCGTTCAAGGCGATTTCCTTCGTTACGAGCTGCCGGACCAAACGTACAAAGTCTTCGCCAACATACCGTTCAGTCGGACCGCCGCGATTGTCCGGCGGCTGGTCGATGCCGCGTCGCCCCCTTTGGACGCATATCTTGTGGTCCAGCGTGAAGCGGCGGAGCGTTTTTGTGGAGCGCCCTACGCCGGAGAAGCGCTGCAGTCGCTGCTCATCAAGCCGTGGTGGCAAGCCGAAATCGTGAGGCGGCTTCAACGAACCGACTTCGCGCCGCCGCCGAAGGTGACGCCCGTCATGTTGTGGCTGGCACGACGGACGAGACCGCTGGTGAGCGACTCGCAGGCCGATCTATACCGCCGCTTCGTGGCGTCGGCGTTTGGCCAGGGCGGCGCCACCGTGCGACAATGCCTGCGTCGGATCTTCACTTCAAGACAGTTGGGACGCCTGGCTCGAGAGCTTCGGTTTGACGGTGGAGCGCCGCCATCCGCGCTCACATTCGATCAGTGGCTGGGACTGTTCCGATATCACTCCTCGAGTTCGGGACAGCATGTAAGGATCGGGAAGCCTGCGTCCGCATCGCGCAGACTGAAGGCGTAGCTTCGAACACTTGTGGGCCGATCGACGCGATCGCCGGAGATCCCGTGTCACCCGTCGACGCCAACATAGAAGGTCGGGAGACGTTCCTTGGAACCTTGCTCGGGGACGGGGATTCTTAATTCTCAACCCGACGCGGAAGATTGCACCTGCATCACCGTCGCTTCGCCGGTCAGCACGTCCTGGCCATTCTGATTGGTCACGCGGAACTCCATCGTGGCGATGCCGCGCCTTCGGTTGAACGATTTGACCGTCCCGATGGCTGTGATCGTGTCGCCGATGTACACGGGCCTGGGGAAGCTCCAGTTCTGCCGCATGAAGACGCTGCCCGGTCCGGGCATGTCCATCGCCACCAGGGCGTGCAGTAATCCGGTCGCGATGCCGCCCTGAGCGATCAAGCCCTTGAATCTCGTGCCCGAGGCGAAGGCTTCGTCGAAGTGGAGCGGGTTGTAATCGCCCGTGAGTTCGGCGAACGAACGCACTGATTCCGGCGTGACGGTGAGATCCCGAGTTGCAGTCTGTCCGACGCTCAGATCCAAGCTCTACGCGTCTTCCCAGTCCAGCACGCCCTTGGCCCGCAGTTCGTCGATCTGGTCGTCGGTGTAGCCCAGTTCGTGCAGGATCGGCTTGGTGTGCTGGCCACGAAGGATGCCGCCGCCGATCTTCCCAGGGGTTTCGGAGAAGTTCAAGACCGTTGAGTGACGCCAGAACTTGCCGTGCCTGGGGTGTTCGGCTTCGGTGGTGAAGCCGTTTTCGCGGACGTGTTGGTCTTCGTCGAAGAAGTGGAACATGCCGCGGTCCTCGACCTTGACGCAGCCCACGTCGGCGGCGGAGAGCGTGGTTTCCCAGTGTTCCGGTCGTTGAGAAGCGAAGATCGGCGCCAGTTCGGCGACCAGAGCGTCGTCGTTCGTCTCGCGCGATCGAGAGTCGGCGAATCGCGGGTCGTCCATGAGGTCCGATCGGTCGAGCGCACGGCACAGGTCGCACCACTCGTCTTCCATCGGGCATGCCAGATATATCCAGCCACCGTCGGCTTCGTAGATGCGATAGAGCGCGTTCAGTCCGTAGCCGTCGGGGCCCGCAACCGGTCGTTCCGGGGCGCCTTCGTAGTCGAAGAAGGCGTCGGCGTTGGCGAAAGCGTTTGAGCCGATCATTGTCGTCTCGACGTACTGGGGTTTGCCGAAGCGCTGGCGGGCGTAGAGCCCCATCGCGATGGCGGTTGAAGTGACCATCGACGTGTTCGGATCGGGGTTCACGTCCTGGGCGCGTCCCAGGCGACGAGAGACTTCGACGATCTCCTCCATGTCGAGTTCGGCGTCTTCCGGAGGTATCGTGCCTCGGCCCATTTGGGCCACGGCGCCGCCGGACACCGCCCCGCCGATGGGATGCATCGCGGGTCTGTGGCTGTGGGGGCCGGTTGAGCCGTACCCGCCCACGTATACGTACACGATGTCCGGGTTGAGCTCCCGCGCCTGGTCGAATCCGATTCCCACTCGTTCGGGCGCTCCGGGACGCATGTTGTGCAACAATACGTCGGCTTTCGGTATGAGCGCTTTGATTATGGCTTGGCCTTCGTCGGTCTTCAGATTCAGCGAAAGGCCCTCGGTTCCGGCCATCGTCCTGTTGGTCGCGATCCCGTTGTAGTGGCCCCGCATCATGTCGCCTTGCAGCGTCTCTATGCGTATGACTCGTGCTCCGAGCTCCGCCGTGAGCGAACCCGAGAGCGGGCCGGCGATGACCGTCGACAGGTCCAGCACGGTGACGCCCGACAACGGTCCGGGTCGCTCGGGGTTCGAGCCGGATTTGGCCACACTGGCGGTGCCATTCGACGCCCCGTTCGTCGCGGCATTGCGATCCGGCGACGGCATACCCAACACTTCTTCGGTGTGCTGACCCAAAAGCGGGGCCGGTCCCTTGATGGACGGCGGCGTGCCGTCCATGTGGAACATCGTGCCGAGCATGCGCATCGGGCCGACGGTCGGGTCCTCGATCTGCTCTACGATGCGGTTGTAGATCATCTGCGGGTGAGACAGCCCCTCGTTGGCCGTCATGAACGGTTCAGCGGCAACGTCGCCTTGCTCGTTGACGAAGTATTCCATCCACTCGTCCAACGTCTTTTCCTGCATCTTCGCGAGGATCAGCCTGCGCAGCTCTTCACGGGCGTCGTCCTCCAACCTGGGCGTGTCGGCGAAGCGCTCTTCTTTGTAGATGTGTCCGAGGCCGATCGCGCGGATCTGAGCATGGAACAGGCGCTCGACCAGGTTCGCGAGCTGAATCCACTTGCCGTCTTTTGTCCGCGCGGGCAGATACTGGAGCGGTGACGGCCGCCCGGCGATGACCGTCTCGTCGAACGGATACTCGTCCGGGAAGTTGATCATCATCTGCCAGAGAATCCATTGACTCAGATCGTAGTAGGTGACCCCTTGGAGCAGGCTCGTGTCCACCCTCTGGCCTTTTCCGGTGGCGTCGCGGACCGAAAGAGCCGACAGAGTGCCGCGAACGACGGCCATGGCTGCGGCGTGACTGGCTGCGTTGACCGCTGCGTGGCCCGGGCCTTCACGTCCAGTCATGCCCGCGAACACCATCAGTCTTCCGGACTTCGCCGCGACCAATGCCTCGTAACCTTTGTAGTTGGCGTACGGGCCGCGCGGACCGAAGCCGGTGACTGAGGTGTACACAAGATCGGGCTTGACGGCGCTGAGCTCCTCGTAGCCGATTCCCAGCCGCTCCGCCACGCCTGGACGGAAGCTCTCGACGACAACGTCAGCCTGCGGTGCCAACTGATGCAACTGACGCCGGCCTTCCGAGGATTGCAGGTCGACGACAACGCTCTTCTTCCCGCGGTTCCAGACCAGCGAAGGCGGAAATGCCCGAAACGGGTCACCCCGCGGCGATTCGATCTTGATGACCTCGGCGCCAAAATCGGACAGCACCATCGTCGCGATGGAACCCGCCATCCCCTGCGTGAAGTCCAGTACGGTGATCCCTTGAAGGGCTTCCGTCATTCAGCCTTCCTCCGATGGTTCTTAATGGGTGCCTGGCGTCGCCGGCTGTCAGCTCGCGGTGCCGGGCACATGTTAAGTCTTGTGTCTGAATAGCGCGGTAGGTCTCTCGACGGATGCCTGAAGCCGTCGCATGAATGCGGCGGCGACCGCGCCGTCGATCGCTTGGTGGTCCGCTGTCAAACTGACCGTGACCATCTCTCTCACGACGATCTCGCCGCTCTTCACGACCGGCTTGCTCACGGTGCGGCCAATGCCCAGTATGCCGGTTTGAGGCGGGTTGATGATTGGCGTGAACCCGTCCACTATTCCCAGGACGCTGATGGTGAACGTACCGCCCATGACCTCGTCCGGGGACAGCTTGTTGTCGCGGGCGGCGATTGCCAGCCGGTGTGTCTCGGTCGAGATCGCGAAGACATCCATCTCCCCAACGTTTCTGACCACAGGCACGATCAGTCCGTCGTTGAGCGCCACGGCCACTCCGATGTTGATCTCGTTGAAATAGTGGATTGCGTCGTCGACCAGCACCGTGTTCAGCGCCGGGACGCGCTTGAGCGATTCGGCGCAAGCCATGGTCAGCACGTGGGCCAAAGTGATGACCGAGTCGTGATCTTTGGACACGTCGCGTCGTATCCGCTGCGCGTCGGTCACGTCGAGTTCGAGGAAGTACGAAAGTTGCGCCGTGTTCGTGAGGCTGTCTCGCATGTGTCGGGCGATGGATCGGCGCATGCCCTGAAGCGGCTCGCTCCTCGACGGCGTCGGGAGTCCCCGGGGAAGGCTTGGGCCCTGTTGCTCTTGAACCGCCGCCCTGACGTCGGCCTCGACGATCCGTCCCCTCGGTCCGGTCGGTGTGACCTGGTTCAGATCGACGCCGAGGTTGGCGGCCAGTCTGCGCGCGCCGGGCGTCGACGGGACTACGTCGCCGCCAGCAGACGGGCGTGCCGCCCGCGGCGATTGCCGCTGCCCTGCTGCCGACGGAGCGGCCGTCGTGGACTGGGGTTTCGGAGGGTCAGGCGCGGTCTCGCCCTCTGCCAGAAGGTAACCGATCAAGCCGTCCACGGGCACGTTCGCGCCCTCTTCCACCACTGGGTGAAAGAGGCCGGCCTCGGTGGCTTCCAGGTCGTAGTTGAGTTTCTCGGTTTCGATCTCGGCGATGACTTCGCCCTGGCCGACAGTCTCGCCCTGGGATTTCGCGATTCGGACGACCGTTCCTTCTGTCATGAAGTCGCCCAGCCGTGGCATCACGATCGGCGTTGCCAAACGCGTCCTCCTATTCGAGCACACCCATGGCCGCCTCGACGACCATGTCTTTGTTGGGCACCCACAATGCCTCCAGCGGCACGCTATAGGGCACCGGAGCGTGTGGAGAGTTGATTCGGCGAGGCGGTGCATCTAGGTAGTCGAACGCCTGCTCGGCCACCAGCGCGGAGATGTCGGACGCGACGGAGCATCGCGGGTAGTCTTCGTCCACGATGACGATTTTGCGCGTCTTCCGCACCGACTCCAGTATGCCCTCCTCGTCCATCGGCGACAGCGACAGCAGGTCCAGCACCTCGACGGAATGTCCGCTTGACTCAAGCTCGGCGGCGGCGTCCAGGCACACCTTGGTCGTGTAGCCTATACCGACCAGCGTGACGTCGCTGCCCTCTCTGAGGATGCGGGATGAGCCGATCTCGACGGTGTACGGCTCTTCGGGAACGTCGACGTCGAACCTGATCCCCATGATCTGCCGGTTGTTGAACACGATCACCGGGTCGTTGTCGCGGATGGCCGCCGTCATCAGCCCCTTGGCGGTGTACGGGTCCGACGGCACCACGCACTTGAGGCCGGGGAAGTGGGTGAAGATCGAATACAGCGTCTCAGAGTGCTGCGCCGCCGAGTTCGTGCCGGCGCCGATTCCGGTCATGATCGTCAGCGGGATGTTGACCTTGCCGCCGAACATGTAGTGGATCTTGGCGGCGTTGTTGGTGATCTGGTCGGCGCAGACGCCGTAGAAACTGACGTACATGAGGTCGGCCACCGGCCTTAAACCGGACGCTGCCGCGCCAACCGCCGCGCCGATGAACCCGGCCTCGGAGATGGGCGTGTCGCGCACTCGGCGGGCGCCGAACTGTCCGATCAAGCCCTTCGTCAGCCGCATCGGGCCGCCCCAGGCGTCCTGTTTATCCGGGCGGTCGCCGCCGCCGGCGATGTCCTCGCCCATTACGATGACGTTTTCGTCAAGCTCCATCTGTTGCCGGAGCGCCTCGTTGATTGCTTGGATGTAAGTAAGCTGCCTTACGGCCTCCGCCTGTACCATCCTGGTCCTCCTGGTGAACTCGAATGTCAGTTAGTTAGCGATTTGGCTGCGGTCGGAAGTCCGAACTCAACTCGACGGATAGGACACGTACACGTCCGTCATCAACTCGTCGGGATCGGGAAAGGGGCTTTCGTCGGCGAATTTGGCGGCGGCCGCGATGGCCGCATCGACTTCTCCGTCGATATTCCGCAGATCGTCTTCCGTGCCAAAGTCGCCGTCGACTATGTGGGCGGAGATCTGAATCAAGCAGTCGCGCGCGTGGTAGTACGCTTCCTCTTCCTCGGTACGGTATCCGAGTGGGTCGTCGGCGCTGAAGTGCCCGCCGTAGCGGTACGTCTGCGCCTCGATCAGTGTCGGGCCTTCACCCCGCCGAGCTCGGCCAACGGCCTCGTTGGCGACCTCGAATATCTCGATCACGGATTGTCCGTCAACCGTGATGCCGGGCATGTCGTAACCCGCCGCGCGGTTGGAGATCGATCCTCCGGCCACGGTGAACTCGAAGGGCGTCGACTCGGCGTAGCGGTTGTTCTCGCATACGAACAGGACGGGCAGCTTCCAGACGCTGGCCAGGTTCATCGACTCGTGCAGCGATCCCTGGCTGGACGCGCCGTCGCCGAAGAACACGACGCTCACCTGGTCGGTCCCGCGCACCTTGGCGCTCAGTCCGACGCCCGTTGCCACGGGGATGTTGGAGCCGACGACGCCGTTGGCGCCAAGCATGCCCTTGTTGATGTCGGCGATATGCATTGTGCCGCCTTTGCCGCTGTTGGTTCCGGTGGACTTGCCCAGCAACTCAGCCAGCATCTCGTTGATGTCGACGCCCTTGGCGATGCAGTGGTGATGGCTGCGGTGAGTGCCCAGGACAAAGTCGTCGTCGCGCAGGTGGGCGCAGATGCCCGTTGGCACCGCCTCCTGCCCGATGGACGAGTGCATGCCTCGCAGCTTGCCCGCGTCGGACTCGCGGCGGGACTGCTCCTCGAATCTGCGGATGGTAACCATCGTCCGGTACATCCACAGCAACGTTTCGCGATTCAACGTTGAGTGCGTCGTCATCGCTGCCCTCCCAGTGGTTGATTCAAAGGGTAAATGCCAAGTTAGAACTCGACGAATCGATGCTCAGGATTCGCTCCTGACAACGCGGCGCGACGCCTTCTCCGGCGTCGCCTGCTCAGGCGCGAGTGTAGCAACAAGCCAACAGTGCGTCAACGGTTCGATGGAGCATGCGCCATGCTGACCCCGATGCAATCGGGAGAAGTATCTCGGGTTCGAAGTCCATTGCGTGTGTCAGTCGTCGAGATTCTTCGCCTGCTGGCTCAGAATGGCGAAGTCAAGTTGCTCCCGCTCAACTCGTTGATCGCCTTCAGCCCGACCCTCGCCCTGATACAGAATCAGCCCTCCGCGAACTCGATTATCGGATCGTCCTCGGAGACGTTCTGGCCGTCTTCCACCAATATACGAGCTATCGTGCCGTCTTGATCGGCGAATATCTCGTTCTCCATTTTCATCGACTCGATGACCAGCAGCAGGTCCCCTTCACTGACGGCCTCACCGTCCTTCACGGGCACTTCGATTACCTTGCCGGTCATGGGCGAATTGATTACTTTGTTTGCCGCCACGTTCTCACCATATCCTTCTATTGCAAGTTTCAGACGAGTTTACCCCAATTATCCGAATTAGCCCAGCAGATGCACGGTCGTCGCGTCGTTCATTCGGGGTCGTCGAGTTCATCGGTCAGGATTCCGACGACGGCTTGTTCGACCCAGGACGCGACGTCCGCATCGGGCGCCCCGAGCAACTCTTTTAGCAGGCCGGACGTGTGCTCACCCTGCAGGGCAGACCGCGTCCACTGGCTGGCTGGTGTGGACGACATCCGAATTGCCTGCCCCGGGTACCGTTTCGGACCCACGTCCGGTTCGTCGATATCGACGAAGTAACCCCTCGCGGCCATGTGCGGGTCTTCGAGGAGCTGTTGGTTGTTCAGCACCGGTCCCGCAGCGATGCCTCGGCTCTGGAGCTCATGCGCGAGCTCCGCAGCGTCCTTGTTCGCAGTCCACTCACTGAAGTGCGCGTCGATCCGATCACGGAGCGCGACGCGTCCGGACTCATGGTCCAGCTCGGAGTCTCGTGCCCAGGCTGGTTCTCCCATCGCTTCTCGCAGCGATTGCCACCGAGCATTGGACGTAATGCAGATCGCGACCCACTGGTCGTCGCCCGCGGTTGGGTAGCAGCCGTACGGCGCATGATCCGGATGGTTGTTGCCGTGCCTTGCCGGCTGCTCCCCCGTCCGCGAGAAGGCGACGATCTGCTCGCCTATCTGGCAGACCGGTCCTTCCGAGAGAGCCAGGTCGATGAACTGCCCTCGGCCGGTGCGCTTTCGATGCCACAACGCCGTCATGATGGCGCCCGCGGAGTTCATGCCGGCCACCGGGTCCGGGTAAGCGATGGCCGAAGCCTGCGGCGGACCGCCCGGATATCCCATCAGGCTCGTGATCCCGGTCATCGTCTCGACCGACGGTCCGAACGCGGGATACTCGGCGTACTCGCCTTGGGTGCCGAACCCCGGCATCGAGCACATGATCAGGTCCGGCCTGACGCCCCTCAAGACATCGTACGTGAGACCGAAGTTGCGCATGACCCGAGGCCGGAAGTTCTCGACCACGACATCGCTAACGCTGACCAGGTCGAGGAACAGTTGCTTTCCGGCTGGCTCGTCCAGTCGCAGCGACAGCCCTTGTTTGTTGCGGTTGAGCTTGTTGTTGATCCCGCCCTCTCGGCCGTCCGGCGCCCGCGGGTCGACGATCTTGACGACCTCAGCGCCGAAGTCTCCGAGCATACGAGTCGCGAGCGGTCCAGCCCAAACCCGGGTTAGGTCCAGCACGCGCACGCTTTTCAGTAGTCCGGTCGTCGGCACTTAGTCACACTTTCAGAAGCATTGGCGCTGTTAAGCCGCTCGGTTTCCCAAACATCTTGCGTCCCTTCCGGACACCGTCCTACGAGGCAAGCCGGCCGCGAAGTATCTCGTCGTTATGCTCGCCAAGCAACGGTGCCCGGCCAAACGAAGGCTGGGTGTGGCTCATCTGAAACGGGACGGTCGGCTGCGTGTATCCGCCCGCCACGGGGTGGTCGACCATGGACCACAGTCCCCTCGATCGGTACTGCGGATCGTCGAGAACCGCGCTGAGGTCCGAAACCCGAGCCGCGGGCACCGACCAGATTCCCGCGGCCATGTTGAAGACTTCCTCTTCGGTCTTGCCCCGGAGCCAGTCGGTCAGTATTGCATCGATCTCGTCGGCGTGGCTTCGGCGGCCCAAGAACGTGCCGTATGCCGGGTCCTCGAGCATGTCCGGCCGCCCGATCATGGCGCAAAGCATCTCCCACTGCGGCTCAGTCGACACCGCGAACGACACGCGTCCGTCCTTGCACGGCAGCACCGTGATCGGATGTCTGGCATAAGCGCCCTGGCTCTCCCAGCGATTGCCGTGCCGCTTCCGAACGATGCCGCTGTACGTGTGCATGACGGTCGTGAACTGGGACATCGAAGCCAGCGACTCAACCGCCGAAACCTCGACGTGCTGGCCCTCACCGGTTTCGTCCAACGACCACAGGGCCATCATGGCCCCGAAGTAGCCATGCAACCCCGCCACGTAGTCCGGTTGGAAGCCGGGAAGCATCAGCGGCTCGCGATCCTCGTCGCCGGACAGGTACAGATAACCGCCGAGAGCCAGGTTCACGAGGGGCGTCGCGCTCCAATCGGCGTAGGGACCAAAGCTGCCGAAATCGGTGATCGAAACCAGGCTGAGACCCCTGTTCAGGTCGTGAAGCGCATCGAAGTCGAGGCCGAAGCGGGCCAGTTCGCCGGGAGGACCGTTCTCCAGCAACAGGTGGGCATCCTTCAGCAGACGCCGGACGACAGGACGCGCCTCGTCCGAACGCCAGTCCACCGTGACGCTCTTTTTACCCGCGTTCAGGTACAGATAGAGCGCGCTGGACTCGGGTTCGGGAACGTCCGGAAGGAACGGCGCCTCACGACGCGTGCGATCTCCGCCGGGAGGTCTTTCGATCTTGATGACCTCCGCTCCCATCGCGGCCAGCATTCTGCCGCAAAACGGGCCGGACACACCCTCGGCGATCTCAACGACCTTGACGCCGCTGAGAGCGCCGTCACTCATACCGGCGACTGCGAGGCTCCATTGTGCGATGGGCCGCGCGGATCACTTTACGACGCCCGATTCGAACAACTCGGCGATCTCGTCTTCAGGGATGCCCAATGCTTCGCCCAAAACCTCACGCGTGTGCTCTCCGAGCAACGGGGGAGGCGTGCTCGGCGCGGCTGGCGTACGGCTCAGATGCTGCAACGCGCTCCCTATGACCTGGATCTTTCCGATGGTCGGATGGTCCATGTCCCACAGCGATTTCCGCGCTACAGCTTGCGGGTCCTCGAAGATGTCGGCCAAGGTGTTCACAGGCGTTACGGTGACGCCGATGCCGCCAATCACCTCGATCCAGTGATCGCGGGTTTTCGTGCGGAAGACGTCGGAATAGAGCTGAACCAACGCGTCTCGATTCTCGACACGGCCGGCGTTGTCCGCGTAGCGAGGATCGTTCGGCAGCTCGGACAACTCCAGCGCGTCGCACACCCTTCGGAACTGGTTGTCGTTGCCCACGGCCAGCATGAAGTATCCGTCCGATGCCTCGAACGCCTGGTAGGGCGCGATCTGGGGATGCGCCGTGCCGATCCTGCCCGGCGCCACGTGAGTTGCGAGGTAGCTCTGGGCCAGGTTCGCCATCGCCGCTATCCCTGAATCGAACAACGACACGTCAACTCGCTGCCCCAGGCCGCTGCTGTGACGATCGTGCAGAGCGGTGAGGATGCCGATCGTCGTGTTCAAGCCGGTCAGGATGTCGATCCAAGCGACGCCGACCTTGGTTGGCGGGCCGTCTGGCTCTCCGGAGACGCTCATGATCCCGGTCATCCCCTGGAGCGCGGCGTCGTAACCCGGCTCAGCCGCCCTGGGACCGGTCTGCCCGAAGCCGGTGACGGAGGCGTACACGAGCCTGGGATTGATCTCGGCCAACGCATCGTAATCGAGGCCGTATCGAGCGAGATCGCCGGACTTGAAGTTCTCGACCAGAACGTCCGCTTTCTGCGCCATCTGCCTGATAATCGCCTGGCCGCGCTCGTCGCGCAGGTTGACGATCAGGCTCTTTTTGCCGCGGTTGGCCGACAGGAAATAGGAACTCTCGGTCTCTTGGAAGGGAGGGCCCCACTTACGCGTGTCGTCGCCCCACGGCGACTCGATTTTCCAGACTGTCGCTCCCAAATCGGCAAGAATCTGCGTGGAGTACGGCCCCGCCAAAATGCGCGACAGGTCGAGGACGACGATATTGTCCAAAGCTCCCATGCGATCACCTTCATTCAAAGATCCGTGCCAATCTTAATTGTTCCGCATTCCAAGCACAACACGGGGGAAGTGAGGGAAGGACTGGGAGCCATTCGGGCACACCCATCTGTGGCTTCGGTCTTCAGGTCGAGCTTGGTGTGTGGAGGACTTGGCCTCACTCCAGTCGGAGTCGGTGGGATGGTGGCGTCGATGGCACGAGCGTGCAGTTGCAACCCATTTGCGTCCAACCGCATAGGAGGGTTTCAAACCCTCCCGACGCCTGCCATCTGCTGCAAACCATAGACACTATGTCTGATAAGCGCGATGGCGCACGGAAATAGACGCGATAAAGGGCATAGTTAGTGCGCGGGTATGAACCGATAGATCCCAAAAGGACCCGGTGGTTTCGTAAGCACCACATTCTTAGTCCGCATCATTAGGCGACGCAATCGTTCGCAGATTCAGGGGTGATCGCAAGACGGGCGATCTCAAGGAGATCAGAAATGACCCAGCAGGTATGATGGATTCTAACGAATCTTGGGAGGTCATAGTCGGCCAAACTATCGCAACTCTCGATGACTGCATTACCAGTCCCGATCCCTTGAGCGCTTTTCTCAGACTTGAAGTCTGGAAGGAAATAGCCTCACTGGTCATCAACCCGGCGCTTGATTCATCGTCTGGGTGGAAGCCAATCGGCAACGCTGGAGCCGCCTCTGGTTGCACGGGCTGATACCATAGCGTGGCGGCTCCAGCCGCCGAGCCAGCAGCCACTAATAGCGTTCCTTAACGTTCCTGTTGGGTAGCCCGTTGTCAATCACATACGAAGCGGCCGACAGGGTGTCTGAGGAAGTCCATCCGGCGACGCCCCAGACGATTCGGGACTTCCCTCCGTAGCTGTACGAATTGGCCCGTCGGATCACAGTAAAACCTTGGTCTGCTTCAGTTATGGCGTCTCCGAACACTTGTTTGTATATATCGTTAGCATATTGACCTCCGACCAATATCCACCGATCGTACTCTTCGAGTGCTGATCTTGAGCAGCTCTGGATCAGCGGCCAATTGCGAGCGTTGCTGATGTCGGCAGCGAAGCCCTCGTCGTCGCTTTGGCAGTACTGAACGATTGTCGGTGTTTTCGACACCGGCGGGGCCGTAGGTGCCGGCGCGGCGACAAGTACCGGTTCGGCAGTCGGCACCGGTTTGGCAGTCGGCGCTGGTTCTGTGGTGTGCACTGGTTGAGCAGTTGGCGCCGGTTCGGCGGTGGGCGCTGGCGACTGAGCGCTTACCGTGCCTTCGGTCACCGAAGCGGACCCTGGCTTGAGGTTCGCTTCGACAATCTCCTCATTCTCAACCAACGCCGAATAGCTGAACCGGAGTACGAAGCTGCGCTCAAACCCCAAGAGTTTCAATTGGAGAGGGGACGTAAAGTTTACCTCCGCCTCAAGCCGACCGCGGGCTGCCTGCCGCACAGAGTCGACTTCCCACTGTAATTGGCCGGAAGATGTGGACCGGATAGCCTGGGCTACAACCGAGTCTGCGACGGGAAGGGCACCCGTCATGTCGTCGGCTACGTCTTCGGAGAAATCGACCGATCCAAACCTTGTCCAATCTTCAATCGCCAGCCGTACAATGATCATGGGGTCTGGTGTGGGGGTCACCACAGGTTGCGGCAAAGACTCAGAAAGTGGGGGTCCAGCCTCCTCGTCCTCTTCACCAGTGCAGGCAGCAGCCAAACCGAGAATGACGATTCCAAGGATTATTATCATTCGAATACCCATGGGACACTCCTGAAATATCACAGTTAATCCCCGGTATTATTGTGAACCCGCCGTCTTCGGATGGCAGTTGGTGTATTCGTTGTAGTCGTTCGTGTCAAACACGTTGGATGCTAATTGAATTCAACCGTCAATGCTGTTGTGCCCCTATGCCGCCTTTGACTCGTCGCGACGAGCCGCCTAGATCGACGAATGAGGTGCAAATAGCGTCGAGACGTCGGCGAACGCGCGATAACGGCGCCATGACATCCGTGCAAGAATCCACGAGACCCTGGCGGCCAAACGTCTGATCACTGAAGATGCCAGCTTGCGCTTTCGACCTACCACCTGAAATACTGGACACTCCTTCGCAAAATAGTCGTTCGCCGCTTGATGCCTCAGCGTCCTGTGTTTTGGCGGTGTAGTCATAAGAGAAGTGAAACATCGCCTGCAACGCGCTGAGCCTGAAGGATTGACATCACACGCTGGGCTGCAGGCAAGTCGATGTTCCGTATCGCGCATTGAAAACAGTGTCACCTTCGGCGTCGAAAACGCCCATGAAACCCGCCCCTACGACCTGTCGTATTGCTGTCTCACGGTGAAATGGGTTTCGCGGTGGCCTCGGTCTTAAGGCCGCGCTAGGCTGGGTCGTAGAGAGCTTGGCCCCGATTCTATCGGGGCCAGAGCACAGGTTATTTGGTGGCGCCGATGTCCAGCCTGACGCTACACCAGCATCCCGAGCGGGCTCTCCAGCAGGCGTTTCACCTCGTTGACGAACTGCGCGCCCTCGGCCCCGTCCACGATGCGGTGATCTCCGGAGAGAGTCACCGTCATGATCTCGGAGACGACTACCTGGTCGTCGCGCACCACGGGCTGCTTGCGGACTGCTCCGACCGCCAAGACGGCGCTCTGGGGCGGCTGGATGATGGCCACGAAGTTGGATATGCCGAACATACCCAGGTTGCTGACGGCAAAGGTTCCGCCAGCGTATTCCTGGGGCCGCAGTGTCCCGTTGGCGGCACGCTCCGCCAGGTCTCGGCTGGCTTGGGCGAGCTCTTTGAGCGACTTTTCGCCGCAGTCCAGCATCGCCGGGACTATCAAGCCTTCCTCGATTGCGATCGCAACGCCGACGTTGATGGCGTCGTTTTCCTGGATGCCTTCTTCGTGGTAGTAGGAGTTGAACTTCGGGTACACCTTCAACGAGTGTACGCATGCTCGGATGATCAGGTCGTTAACGGTGACCCGAACGCCCTCGTCGGCCAAGGTCTGGTTGATCTGCTGCCGCAACGCCATGGCCTGGCTCATGTCGATGTCGGTCGTAACGTAGAAGTGAGGTTTCTCGCTCTTGCTCCGGATGGTTACGCGCGCGATCTGCTGTCTCATTCGCGAGAGAGGAACTAGATCGCCGGAAGGTTCGGATTCGGCCGCCACTTCCGGCGCGATGACTGGCGGCGGCGTAGGCGGCATCGAGGGCGCAGGAGGCGGCTCTGGCGGGGCCGACATAGGCGGAACTCCGGCCTCGACCTCCGGTTCCGGGGCCGCCAACACGTCCTCTTTGACGATGCGACCGCCTGGACCTGTGCCGTCAACCGTCGCGAGATCGATTCCGCGCTCCTCGGCGATCTTGCGCGCTGCCGGGGTGGCGAATGTCCGCCTGTCGTCCGGTGAAGGAACGACCTCTTGGCCGCCGTTGGCCGGGGGCGCGTGTGCAGGGGCCTCCAACGGGATCGCGGCACTCTCCGGCTCGGCCTCGGCCACGGGTTCGGCCTCGGTCTCGGCCCCCATCTCGGCAGGACCGTCCACCGCTTCGTCGGCGGGCGCCGGTTCGTCGCTTGGAATGGGATCGGCGGGGGCTTCGTCTTCCGCGCCGACGACGGCTATCACCTGTCCCACGGGCACCACAGTGCCCTCTGGCGCAACGATCCTGTGCAGGATGCCGGCGGCGTAGGATTCGAATTCTACGACGGCTTTATCCGTCTCGATCTCCGCGATCGGCTCTCCCAACTCTACACTGGCGCCCTCGTCCTTGAGCCATCGGACGACGGTGCCTTCTTGCATGTCGTAACCCATCTGGGGCATGGTGAGGTCAGTGGCCATTGGAAACCCCCATATTTGCCTAAGAGAACCGATAATTGATTGTCGAGATGTGGTTCGACAGGCTCACCGCGAACGAAAGAACGTTCGCCCTGATCCCGTCGAAGAGTGCGCCGCCTACTGCCTGGTCTTGTCCGAGGCGTTTACAGGCCCAGTTGCTTTTCGATCGATTGCAGAACCCGCTCGGCGTTGGGTATCGTTGCCGCCTCGAGTGTTCCGTTGTAGGGCGTCGGGACATCGGCGCCGCCGACCCGGACAACCGGTCCGTCCAGGTAGTCGAAAGCCTGCTCTTGGATCGAGCTGGCGATCTCTCCGGCGAACCCGCCCGTCTTCCAGGTCTCCTCGACGACGACGGCCCGGCTTGTCTTCCTGACCGATTCGACGACCGTGTCCATGTCCAGCGGCCGGAGCGTGCGCAGGTCGATCACCTCGGCCTCTTTGCCGCGTTCAGCTAACAAGTCGGCGGCTTGCGTGGCTATGTGCGCCATGCGTCCGTACGCGACCAGGGTGATGTCCTGCCCGAACCGCGTCACGTTTGCCTTGCCGAATGGCACGTCGTAATACTCCGTCGGAACATCGCCCCTGGAACCGTAGAGCAGCGCGTGCTCCGCGAAGATGATCGGGTTCACGTCTTTACGGGCCGTCCTTAGCAGGCCCAGCGCATCGTAGGGCGTCGACGGAACCGCGACTTTGAGTCCCGGCACGGAAGCGTACCACCCCTCGAAGCTCTGGGAGTGAGTCGCCGCGAGCTGGGCGCCGCCGCCGGTTACCGTTCGGATGATCATCGGCACCTTGAACTGGCCGTTGGACATGTACGGCAGCTTGGCGGCATGGTTGATGATCTGGTCCATGGCCAGCAGCGAGAAATTTATGGTCATGATCTCGACGATCGGCTTCAGACCGGCGAGGGCCGCCCCGACCGCCGCTCCGACGAAACCCGATTCCGAGATGGGCGTGTCGCGGACGCGCCTCGGGCCGTACTTCTCGAGGAACCCTCGGGTGACTGCGTAGGCGCCGTCGTAAGCGCCTATGTCTTCGCCCATGAGGAGTACGTTGTCGTCCTCTTCGATCGCCTCACGCAAACCCTGCGCGATGGCTTCCCTGAATATCATGTCTGCCAACGGAACGCTCCCGCGCTATGAGTAGATGTTGTCGAAGAGAGTGTCCATGTCGGGCTCTGGGCTGTTGAGCGCGAACTGCACGGCGTCTTCGATGGTAGTGTCGACTCCGGCGTCGATTTCGGCGAACTCATCGTCAGAAATGAGACCCTCGCCTCGGGCGAACGCTTTGAACCGCTCGATGGGATCGCTGACACGCCACTCGTCGACTTCGGTCGTCTCGCGGTAAGCGACCGGGTCCGCCATCGAGTGGCCGCGGTATCGGTACGTCATCGCTTCTAGAAACACCGGGCCGCCGACGTCGCGGATGCGCTCGGTCGCCTCCGCGGTCGCCTGACGGACCGCCATCAGGTCCATGCCGTCGATCTGGACGGCGGGTATCTTGTAGTGATCCGCGACCTTGAAGATGTCGCGGCCCGCGGCGTGGGTCCGGTCGACGTGAGTTCCCATGCCGTACAAATTGTTCTCCAGGAAAAAGATCACAGGCAAATTCCAAACCGAAGCCAGGTTCAGCGATTCGTGGAACTCGCCTTCGTTGACCGCTCCGTCCCCGAAGAAGCAAAGCACTGCGCCGTTCTCGCCCTTGTGTTGAATGGCCAGGGCAAGGCCCACGGCGATGGGAATCTGTCCGGCGACGATGGCGTGGCCGCCCATGAAGTTGAGCCCGGCGTCGAACAGATGCATCGAGCCGCCCTTGCCGCCGCTGCTGCCGGTGGCCTTGCCGCACAGCTCGGCCATGGCCACTTTCGGCTCCATCCCCCGAGCGAGGGCGTGGCCGTGGTCGCGATAGTGGCCGATCACGTAGTCGTTCGGCCCCAGCGTGGACACGGCCCCGACCGCGATGGCCTCTTCGCCGATGTACAGGTGCAGGAAACCTCGGATGTGGCTTTGCATGTACAGTCGGGCGGCGGCCTCCTCGAAACGGCGAATGAGCACCATTTGCCGGTAGAGCCCGCTCACCTCACTCTTTTCGATATTCGGCGCCAGCTTCATTGCGGACCTCTGTGAATTACGATCGCCGACACGTTCCCGAGTCGGACGATGACTTATGTGACGTTAATTGTTTTCCGGGTGGGCTTGAAGGCCGAGTCCACCGCTTGCACCGATGCTCTGGCCCTTGAGGGCCAAGCCCATCTACCGCTACGCGGTCAAACGTGAATCGCTTCGCCCTGGGCTGCCAAGGCAGCCTCCTTGATCGTCTCCGAGATCGACGGATGCGGATGAACCAGCCAGCCGAGCTCGGCAGTCGTGCCTTCCAACAGTCGCGTCATCGCCAGCTCGCCCAGCAATTCCGTGACCTCTGCGCCGATCATGTGGCCGCCGAGGATTTCGCCGATCTCTTCGTCGACAACCAGCTTCACGAACCCTTCAGACGCGCCGAGGGCCAACGCTTTGCCGCTGGCGATGAACGGGAACTTGCCGATCTTGACCGCGTGGCCCTGCTCGACGGCCTGGGCCTCTGTCAGGCCGAAGCTGGCGACCTGGGGTTTGCAGTAGATCGCCCTGGGCATCAGCGTGTAGTCGAGCTCCGGCGGATCCAGACCCGCGATGGTCTCGACGGCGGCGACACCCTGGGCCGACGCCACGTGGGCGAGCAGCAGCTTGCCGGTGACGTCTCCGATCGCGTACACGTTGGCTACGTTGGTCTGCATCCTCTCGTCTATTTGGATGAAGCCTCGGTCGGCATCGATTCCCGCTGCATCCAAACCGATGTCGTCGATATTTCCCTGAACTCCGACGGCCACCAGCACGCGGTCGCAGTCGATTGTCGAGGCAGCGCCGCCTGCCGTCACCGACACGTGCGCCTCGTCGCCGGTCACGGCGATGCCGTCGACCGTCGCCCCGGTCATGAAAGTGATGCCCTGACGCCGGAAAGATCGCTGCAACTGTGCCCCGATCTCTACATCCTCATTCGGGATGAGGCTCGGAAGCAACTCGACGATGGTCACCTCGGCTCCGTACGTGTTCCAGATATGGGCGAACTCGCAGCCCGTCGCGCCGCCGCCCACGATCACCACGCGCTCGGGAATCTCTCGCGATTCGATGGCCTCGCGGCTCGTAATCACGATTCTGCCGTCGATGGGAAGCGACGGTATGTTTCGCTGTCGCGCTCCCGTGGCGATGATGATGTTGTCGGCGGTCAACCGCCGTCCGCTGTCGGTGATCTCGACGGTCGAAGCGTCGACCAGCTTTCCGTTGCCCTGGACATGCTCGACGTTGTTCTTCTTGAGCAGCATCCCGACGCCGCGTGTCAGGCGACCGACCACCTCGCGGCTTCGGTCGACCGCCTTGCCGTAATCAGACTCGACGTTGCCGACGCTGATGCCGTAGTCGTCGGCGTGTTGGACCAGATCGAGTACCTCAGCGTTTCGGAGCAGCGCCTTGGACGGGATGCAGCCCCAGTTCAGGCACACTCCGCCGAGGGCGTCCCGCTCGACGATGGCGGTCCGCAATCCAAGCTGCCCGGCGCGAATCGCCGCAACATAACCGCCCGGCCCGGACCCCAGCACAATAACGTCGTAATCTGACAAACGGCAACCTCGGAAAGCAGCAGGATTATCGGCGTCGCCACCCCTGATCAACGCCAACCTCAATTCTACACCATCGCTCAGTCACGGTAGTAGGAAATCGAAGGTCACGTTTCCGCCTGCTAGCGCCTATCGGGGGCCGATCACACCCTCCCTTCCGTCCTCCCTGTGGTCCCTCGCGTCGCTTCGCCGCGCTCGGCACAAACACAAAACGACACGCGTGCTCACGCGCCCCTCACGCGCACGCGGGCGCCCGCCTTGACATCGGCTTTGCCATCCGCCTACCATATTTCTAGGAGCCGAGGTAGCTCAGTTGGTAGAGCACAGCACTGAAAATGCTGGTGTCGTCAGTTCGATTCTGACCCTCGGCACCGCAGACGGTCCGTCGACTGCGTCACGAGCACACCTCAGGCGCGACGAGGACGCATAGCAGCGAGCGGGAGTAGCTCAGTGGTAGAGCACTTCCTTGCCAAGGAAGATGTCGGGGGTTCAAATCCCCTCTCCCGCTCCACCCCACGCAAGACGAAAGAACAGGCTTCACCAGAAGTCTGGATCGAAAACCAGGCTGCAAGCAGAAGGAAGGTTCGCACGTTGATCTATGTCGCTATCGCCGAACACACCCCTGCCCAGTGCCTAGGCTCTAATGAGGAGGTCTTGGCCATTGTTGGCCAAGCCATGCCGAAGATTCCGGACCTGGAACAAAA
>CEQE01053526.1_pt1 | contig 22207 bp, 21 predicted proteins | sample 356201 | NCBI WGS metagenome assembly CEQE01 (sample SAMEA2619970, study PRJEB7988) | marine metagenome | biome: marine biome (ENVO:00000447); feature: mesopelagic zone (ENVO:00000213) & marine oxygen minimum zone (ENVO:01000065); material: "saline water (ENVO:00002010), including plankton...
ATTAAAAAAGGAAAAGCTGAAAAAAGTTCAACTTTACAGCGTTACATTAATAATGAAATAAAGAATAAAACAAACGAGCTGTCAAGTTGGCGCGAATTTGCTGAAAAATCCTTTTTTCACAAAGTTCGGTTATTAGAGTTGCTCAATAATGAAGATAAAGAGGGCCACAATGTAGTTGGATACGGGGCCTCTGCAAGGAGTTCTACGCTGCTTAATTTTTGTGGTATTAACTCAAGACATCTTTCGGCAATAGCTGACCAAAACCAGCTTAAGCATAAATTTTTTACTGCCGGTACTCATATTTCGATTAACAGTCCTGAAAATGTAATGAAGACAAAACCTGATACGGTTTTTATGCTGGCCTGGAACTTTCTTGATGAGATTGCAAATATATTGCACGAACGATTCGATTTCAAGGGTCGCTTAATCATACCCCTTCCCGGCCCTCCAAAAACTATAAGCATAAAGCGGCAAGTTGCCGCAACCAAATGGAGCTGCCGCTCCGGTGGGCTAACAGAAAATTCTTCCTAAAATGAGAAGCTTTTATAGTGTCATAGTATAAAGGAGGTAATGTGAACAAATTAAAATCAAATATTGATGGGGTAGTTATTAGACCTTTAAGAAAAATACCAGATGAACGTGGTACCATCATGCATGGAGTAAGAAACGATAATATCCTTAATGATTTCGGGGAGGTTTATTTTAAAAAACTGTATAAAGACGTAATAAATGGCTGGCATGTTCATGAAACGCTGATCTTAAATTATATATGTGTTTATGGAATGATAAAACTTGTTATTTATGATATGAGGGAAAATTCTAAAACAAAAGGGATGATACAAGAAATTTTTATAGGTGAAGATAATTATTGTCTGGTGCATATTCCCTCTGGTATAGCAAATGGTTCTAAAGGGATATGGGCGCCTTATTCAATCCTTTGTAACCTCGCTTCAGAACCGCATAATCCGGAATTAAAGTACAAACGAATAGATCCGCACTCAAAAGAAATTGATTATGATTGGGTACGAAAGGACTTTTAAGTTATTGGATTATGAGAATTTTCATCACCGGAGGCACGGGATTCATAGGAAGGCACGTTGTAAAAGAACTCAGACTTAAAGGCCATCAACTCATGTTATTAACTCGGCAGCCAAAAGCTGCTGCTTTATATGAAGAAGCGGCGGGAACAGTTAAAACAGTACGGGGTGGCCTCTCGGAAATTGATAACTGGAAAAGCGAGGTTGACAGTTTTTACCCTGAAGCGGCAATCCATATGGCATGGGAATCGATTCCGAATTACGATACAAAAACAAGCGTAAAAAACCTTAAATATGGACTGGATTTAATTGAAATGCTGGCTGACATTGGGTGCAAATCTGTTATTTCCACTGGAAGCTGCTGGGAATATGGAGAACAATCCGGCAGTTTAGGTGAAGAAATGCCGCTAAAGCCGTTTAATGCATTTTCAGCGGCTAAGAATGAGTTACACTGTTTGGGAAGAGAAATAGCGAGAGAAAGGAGTATGCAATTTATCTGGACCCGCCTTTTTTATGTTTATGGTCCAGGCCAAAAAGATTCCTCGTTAATTCCCTATATTATTAATTGCGCCCTGAAAGGTGAAAAACCTAAGGTAAAAACTCCTCACGCTAAAAACGACTTTATTTATGTCAGTGATGTGGGAAAAGCAATTTCTGCCATTGTTACATTCAGGCATAACAGTTACGAAATTTATAATATAGGGTCGGGATATTCTACAAGTGTCCAAGAAATTATAAAGATTGTCTGTGAAAAGCTTAATCGTCCTTGTGAAAAAAGAGTGCCTGATGGTGTTAATAATAATTCCTATGATAACTTTTGGGCTGACATTTCCAGGGTGAAAAAACATTTAAATTTCGAGCCGAGAACAAGTATTGCTGATGGAATTGATAAGATGATATTGAGTATAAATCCAAATCAGCATTAATCATTGTAACTTTTCTGCCACAGACAAACACAGTCCAGCTTCGCCGCAACCAAAATATATTTGCCGCCAAGACGGAAAGACGCAAAGAAAAAGATATTTCACTACGGAAATTAAAAATTATTATGCATGATTATGCGTGTCTTTCCGTGGTAATTATTTCTTGTCCTTCGTGGTTATAAGTCAATTTTGGTGAAGAATTAGACTTTAAGAGAAGGTTATTTTAGTCAGTGAAAGTCTGTGGCTGTAAAATAAAGGATATCAACCATGGATAAAATATCATGCCCCTGCTGCTTGCAAAACTTTTCTTATGCCCCACTGTACACTCAAGAACGTTGCCCGGTATTGATTAATGTCGCTTATGAGTCTTCGGAAAAAGCGCGTTCCTGTGTAACGGGTACTGTAAAGCTCGTTCAATGCATTGGATGCGGATTTGTGTTTAACTCGAATTTCAGCGAAAATCTTGTTGTTTATGATAGCTCTTATGACAATTCAAGACATCATTCTCAGGTATATCTAGATTATCTTGATTCGCTTGTAAAACTTTGCTCCATATGGATGAAACCAAATATGACTGCGCTGGAGATAGGGTGCGGGAAAGGAGATTTTTTAAAGAGATTGTCAGTTATTACCGGGTGTCGGGCGGTTGGCTATGACAATGCCTATGAAGGGGAAAAATGTTACAGGGATAGAGTTTTTTTTCACGGTAAAAATTATCAGGCTGAGGAGGATAATGTAAAATATGATTTATTGATTTTAAGGCATGTTCTCGAACATGTTCCCAATCCATACGTTTTTATGCGGGAAATCTTAGATATGGCCCCATTAAGGAAAGGGGCGCGTCTTTTAATCGAAGTGCCGGATTTTAACTGGATACTTGAAAAAAGATCTTTTTTTGATATCTCCTATGAACATTGCAATTACTTTCTTAGCAGTTCTCTTGTTGAGCTTATGAGAAAAATAGATGTTGGGCTTAAAAAAATCATAAATGCTTTTGATGATGAGTATCTGGTGATGCAGGGGATTTATAAAGCTGAAAGGTCTAATCATGATTCGCCATCATTAGTAGTTTTAGAGAGAAATCTATTTGAAAGTTTTGAGGAAGAGAAGCAAAAAGTAATAGAAAAAATCAGACATGCGGATAATGTATGTGTTTGGGGAGCTGCAGGGAAAGGCATAATTTTTTTGAGCGGCCTTTCTGAAGATATCATAGAGAAAATTTCTTTTGTCGTTGATATTAATACGTCAAAGCAGGGGAGATATCTGCCCCTTTCCGGCAAAAGAGTAGAATCCTCGGAAATTTTAAAACAGGCTAAAGGAAAACTACTGGTACTTATAATGAATAAAATCTATGAAAAAGAAATTAAGACGATGCTCGACGAAATGAATATAAAACAATATGAGATAATTGCCTTATGAATATTCTTTTAATGGTAACACCGAATTATTCTATTGATATGCTCAACGAAGATATATCGAATATTAAAAAAGGAGAATGTGATTTTACAAAAAGCGTGGATTGGAGACCGGCAGCGCCTCTCGGGATATTATATATTGCCGGATCGCTTAGAAAGGCTGGTTTTGATGTTCAAATTTTTGATCTTCACAGAGCTTATTATTTGCGCAGGGAAAAGAACTATTTTAAAAAGAATAATTTGTCGAATTTTTTTGAAGATCATCTCAAAAGCATTTTAAAAACTAAACAGTTTGATGTGCTGGGAATTAGCTGCCTTTTTAATGTGTCATCAACTACTGCTATGGAAATAGGAAATATATGCAAGCGAGTTTCACCTTCTACCAGGGTTGTTATGGGAGGACACTATCCGACAAACATGTATCATGAGGTTTTAAATTCAAGCTCCTGTGACTATGTCATTTTAGGAGAAGCAGAAAAAGAGTTTGTTTGGTTGATAAGTCATTTTAAAGACTCGTCTTTAGACCAAAAGGTTCTCGATAATCCACATATCGTTGATTCAAAATGTATCGGCGTACCTGCTAAAAAACCAGCATTTATAAAAGATTTAGACAGCTTAGCTATGCCTGCATGGGATGTGCTGCCGGAGAATAAAAACTATATTGAAAAATCTGTTCATGCCGGTAGGGTGGGGTTTGCAAGTAAAGAAAAAAAAGTGAAATCGGCGCCTATCCTCACAACCCGTGGATGCCCCATGAAATGCACATTTTGCGCTGCCCATGGCGTGCACGGGAGAACGGTTCGCAGCCACTCCATTGAATATATTATGGGACATATAGATTCACTGGTCGACAACTATGACATAAATAATCTTCTTATTGAAGATGACATGTTTAATTATTCGACAAAAAGGGCGATTGAATTTTGTAATAAGCTTTATGATAAATATCAGAACCGTTTTACTATAGAATTCCCCAACGGTATTGCTGTTTGGAAGTTGAATGAAGAATTAATTATTAGTTTAAGAAAAATTGGATTGAAATCAATAACTATAGCTGTAGAGAGCGGAAGTCCTTATGTTCAAAAAGAAATATTAAAGAAAAATATGAATCTGTCGGATGTAAAAAAAAAAGTAGAGTTGTTAAAGAAGTATGAAATTGGTGTTAGAGTATTTTATATAGTCGGGCTTATTGGTGAAACCATAAATATGATGAATGAAACAGTTCAGTATGCCCTCGATTTAAACTCAGACTGGTCTGAAGTAAAGATTTTTACGCCGCTTGCAGGAAGCGAAATGTATAATATAGCCAGGGGTAAGGGGTATCTGGATAATAATACAAGCGAACACGTTTACAATCGATCATGTTTAAATACACCTGATTTTTCTTCCGAGCAGGTGAAAGACGTTCAATATGACGCAAATATCCGTATAAATTTTTTGAATAACAGGTTTCTCAAAGAAGAGAAATACGAAAAAGCGGAAAAAACCTTTCGAGGCTTGCTTAATAACTTTCCCAACCATCTTTTTGCACAATGGGGATTATGGCAAGCCCTGGAAGGCCAAGAAAAAGTCGGGGAGTCAAATAAGGCGCTGAATAAATTATTAGAAATGTCTGAAACTTCAGCGGGGAACAGAAGGTTGTTAAAAAAATATCAAATTCATATACCGGTTGAAAAAAAGATTTGTTGTTAATCGTAAAAGGATATTAATTAATCTACTATGATCGTATCGAAAACACCATTAAGAATCAGTTTCGCCGGTGGCGGAACGGACCTGCCGTCGTTTTATAAAAAAAATGGTTTTGGCAGCGTCCTCAGCACCAGTATCGATAGCTATATTTACGTGGTTATTAAAAAGCATTCTAATGTGTTCAATGAAAAAATCAGGCTAAACTATTCGGATACGGAACTCGTTAATGATGTCGCCAAAATTAAAAATCCGATAATTCGGGGATGCTTGGAATTTATGAATATCGACGACCACATTTATATCAGTACTGTGGCGGATTCCCCGAGTTCGTCAGGACTAGGTTCTTCTAGTTCTTTTTGTGTAGGATTGTTAAATGCTCTTTACAAATATAAAGGAATTACCACCTCAAGTGGGAGAATTGCCGAAGAGGCCGCTCACATCGAAATAAATATACTAAAGCGTCCAATGGGCAAGCAAGATCACTATGCTGCCGCTTACGGAGGATTAAACGGTTTTCAGTTTCACGCAGATGGCTCTGTAACGCTTAAGCCGTTACATATTCCTAAGGAAACCATTCATAAGGTTTTTGACAATATGATATCTTTCTGGACTAATTTATCGAGACCAGCGGAAAAGGTTTTAGCTGAGCAGCATAAAAATAATCATAAGAATAAAGATATTCTTCTGGAAATACGAAAACAGGTAGAGGAGTTAACTAAAATACTTCACGAGAAAAAGTTCAACATTAAAGATTTTGCCACGGTCATTCACAAGGGGTGGGAGACAAAAAAGAAATTGGCCTCACAAGTATCCAATCCTTCTATTGATACATATTATAATATTTCAATTAAGAATGGCGCTTATGGAGGTAAGATCTCAGGGGCTGGCGGCGGTGGATTTTTAAATGTTTTTGCGAGTAAAAATAAACACAGAAAAATAATCAATTCATTAGTTAAAGAAGGATTAAAGCCGTTTAAATTTAATAGCGACTCTCTCGGCACTACGGTTACAAAAATAGATTAGTTCACATACGAGTATCCGGTTGGAAGACAAAAAAAGAGAATGAGCAGGAAAAAATTATTTAGAAGTAGCGCGTTTTTTAAGGTTTAAATTGGGAAAAAACATGAAAAAAAATATTCTTGTTACAGGCGGGGCTGGTTATTTAGGCTCAACGCTGGTCAGGCTGCTGTTAAAGGAGAACTACAACGTTATAGTTTTTGACGACTTGATATTTGGCGGCGAATCATTACTTGGCATTTGGAACCATCCAGATTTAAAATTTATTAAAGGAAATATTGCCGGGGCAGACGCAATTAAAGCTGTTTTTGAAGATTATAATGTCGGATCAGTTGTTCATTTAGCCGCTATTGTTGGCGATCCGGCATGTAAAAAACAACCTGAACTTGCCGGGAAAGTTAACTGGGAAGCCTCAATTAATTTATTAGAGATGTCAGTTAAAAATCAAATCGAAAGATTTATTTTCGCTTCCACTTGCAGCAATTATGGAAAAATGTCGGATCCAAATGGTTATGTGGATGAAACATCCGATTTGACCCCTGTCTCTCTTTACGCGGAACTAAAAGTAAAATTTGAAAATGTGCTCTTAAATGATATTGAAAAAAAAGACAACTTTTGCCCGACATCTTTCAGATCAGCCACGCTATATGGAGTTTCTCCAAGAATGAGGTTTGATCTTACGGTCAACGAGTTTACAAAAGAATTGTCTTTAGGCAGAGAACTTGAAGTTTTTGGCGAACAATTTTGGAGACCCTATTGTCATGTGTATGATTTAGCCACTGCTATAATTTTGATGTTAAACAACCCGAAAGAAAAAGTGGCCTATAATGTTTTTAATGTCGGCGATTCCAGAGAAAACTATCAAAAAAAGATGATAGTCGATGAAATTAAAAAAAAAGTTGACAATCCTGAAATAAAGTTTGTTAAAAAAAATGAAGACCCGAGGGATTATAAGGTTTCTTTCAAGAAAATTAAGAGTGAACTTGGTTTTAATGTGACTCGAAAAGTGCCGGATGGCGTCAAAGAGGTTAAGTCCTTAATTGATAGCAAGATTTTATTGGATCCTGATGATTCAAAATATAGAAATTCATAGACGCAAGCATATATGATTCCTCTGTCCATACCAACCATTTCCGGTAATGAGTGGAAATATGTTAAGGAATGCCTTGACACAGGCTGGATATCTTCCGTTGGCGCCTATGTTGAAAAATTTGAAGATACTGTAAAAGATTATGTGGGTTCCAAATATTCCGTAGCGGTTGTTAACGGCACATCCGCTTTACACTTAAGTTTGCGGACTTCTGGAGTCCAGCATGACGATGAAGTAATTGTCCCAACTTTGACTTTTATAGCTCCGGTAAATGTAATTAAATACTGCTCTGCTAACCCCGTCTTCATGGACTGTGACCCCGATACTTTGTGTATTGATGTTAATAAAATATCCGATTTTATAAATAATGAATGTGAACAAAGGAAAGACGGCTTTACATACAACAAAAAGACAAAAAAAAAAATCGGGGCAATAATCCTTGTACATATATTTGGTCATCCTGTGGACATAGAACCATTATTAACGCTTTCAAAAAAATATAATATCCCCCTAATTGAAGACGCCGCCGAAAGCATAGGTTCCGAATATAAAAATCAAAAAACAGGAACATTTGGGGATTTAGGATGCTTTTCTTTTAATGGAAATAAAATTGTCACAACTGGCGGAGGGGGAATAGTGGTTACCGATGATGCGAACTTGGCTCGCAGAATAAAGCATCTCAGTACCCAGGCAAAAAATGACTCCATAGAATATGACCATGATGAAATTGGATACAATTACAGGCTGACTAATTTACAAGGAGCCATGGGGGTCGCCCAAATGGAAAGGATTTCTGAGTTTTTGGCTACAAAAAGAAAAAACGCGCTTTTATACAAAGAATTGTTGGACAAGGTTGATGATATCGAATTTATGTGGGAGCAGACATGGGCAAAAAGTAATTTTTGGTTTTACACAGTAAAGGCCCCGAAAAAGAAAAAAAAGGCTTTGATAGAGTTCCTGCTATCCAAAAACATACAGGTTAGACCAATCTGGAAATTAATTGACACGTTGCCAATGTATAGCAAGTATCAATCATATAAAATTGAGCATGCTCAGGCCTGTTATGAAAGCTGTATAAACCTTCCTTGTTCTCTAAATTTAAAAGAAAAAGAAATAGAGTTTATTACAAAAAATATAGAAAATTATTTTGGTTAATCTTAAATGATAACATTGCAATTATGAAAAAACAGAATGTTTACACAATTAAAGATGCAATATTTTCAGATGCATTAGAGATTATCTACAAATATTTTAATGAAATGCCCTATGCAATAGTTGGAGGGGGCGCTATCCAGGTCTATGCTTCATTTGCGGCAATGAAAGATGCTGATTTGAATTCGGTAAAAAAGCTTAATGGATTAGCGCTGTCCTTAAGGAAAACTGGCGATATTGATTTGTCATTTGATTATGATTCAGCAGAATTAATTAAAAAACTGAATTTCATAATAGAGCAAACTGGTGGGAAATATACGTTTCACAGTTTTTCTAAAAGATTTGTTATTCAGGATGGCGCTCGACGTTTAAACTTGAATTACCAAAACAATCCAGATGATTTAAAGGGCATATCTACTTATTATAATGATATCATTCATACTGCCATTACATTAGAATTCCCGTATAAAAGTAAAAAAATATATCTTAAGATTGCCAGGCCGGAATATCTTATTGTGTCAAAACTGACAAGGAATAAACCTAAGGATCAAGCAGATATTGTGCTTTTGCTGAAATCAATGGAGATGGATAATTATCCTTTTGATTCGGAAGAGGTTAGATCCATTTTGAAATCAGTTAACAAAGAAGCTAAATACAATATTTTATTAGAACTTATGGATTCTATTTAATATAAATAGAAAATATTAAAGACTTTTTTGAAACTAATTAAATTGGAAAAGGATAGAATAATTGTGTTGGGAGGCGGCGGGCACGCAAAAGCCTTAATAGATGTAATTAAAATGAATAATGAATATGAAATAGAAGGAATTTTAGATAATGCTCTTGATGTTGATATACGCGTGATGGGTGTTTCTGTTATCGGGAAAGATGATATGCTTGCAAAATTGCGTCAAAGTGGAGTTGTCAAAGCGTGTCTTGGCGTGGGGAGCGCAAAAAATAATTCTTTAAGAAAAAAACTGTATGAAAAAACAAAGGAGTTAGGATTTTCTTTTCCTTCATTAATTAATAAAAATACGATAGTTGCTGATAGCGCGAATATTTCAGAAGGATCGCAAATTATGGCAGGGGCAATTATTCAGCCGGATTGTGTTGTTGGGCAAAATACAATAATAAATACGGGAGCAATAGTTGAGCACGATTGCAATATTGGCATGCATGTTCACATTTGCCCGGGTGTTACTATTTCCGGCGGGTGCTCTATTGGCGATAGCTCCTTCATCGGCGCAGGCTCAACAATAATTCATGGTATTAATGTGGGTAAAGAAGCAGTGGTGGGAGCCGGCTCCATTGTGATCAAGGATGTGGCTGATGGAAAAACGGCTATAGGCGTTCCAGCGAAATAAGGATTAGTGAATAGTGAATTGTTAGTTGTGATTTGTGATTTGTGAGAGCAAAAACCCTTACAGCAGATAATAACCAAGTGTATACAAATAATTTATTCAACTTTTAAATATTTCATAAGGATCATTATCAGAAATAAAAACTCAATTAAAATGCAAAAAAAACCTCTAAATTCCACTCACTGTTTCATAATTGCAGAGGCCGGGGTCAATCATAATGGAGATATTTCCATAGCTAAAAGGCTTATTGATGCGGCTGTTAGCGCAAATGTTGATGCGGTTAAATTTCAGACTTTTAAGGCGGAAAACATAGTCATTAAAACAGCGGAGAAGGCAGAGTATCAAATAAAAAACATGAATAGTAATGAATCGCAGTTTCAAATGCTGAAAAAACTCGAACTTTCAGATTCCCGGCATAAAGAATTGTTTGATCATTGCGCGGAAAAAAAAATTAAATTCATGTCAACCCCATTCGATGAAGAAAGCGTGGATATGCTGGATGATTTGGGAATGAATATTTTTAAAATACCATCCGGCGAAATAACAAACAAAACCTTCATTCAACATGTTGCATCAAAAAAAAAACCTGTAATACTTTCAACAGGCATGTCTTATCTTGAGGAGGTTGAGAGGGCTATAGGTTGGATTAAAGGAGTGGATGGGTGGGCGAGAAAATGGGCGGATACGAAAAATCACATTACTCCATTTAGCCATAAAACCATATCTCCGTTAACTCTTTTGCATTGTACATCTAATTATCCGGCCGCTATTGAAGATATAAATCTTCTTGCAATGAAAACAATGAAAAAAAAATTTGATTTGCCTGTAGGATACTCGGATCATTCCATGGGAATAGATGTTCCTATAGCTGCTGTTGCCCTTGGCGCGATAGTATTGGAAAAGCATTTTACTCTTGATAGGAACATGGTAGGACCGGATCATAAAGCGTCGCTTGAACCTGATGAATTGGAATCCATGGTTAGAGGAATTAGAAATATTGGAAAAGCAATGGGTAATGGGATAAAAAAACCTTTAGAAAATGAGGAAAAAATAAAGAATTTAGTCCGAAAGAGCATTGTTTCAGCTACAGATATAAAAGCCGGAAAAATTTTTACAAAGGAAAATACCGTTATTAAAAGGCCGGGTACAGGTATACCTCCAGCGGAATGGACATCTGTAATTGGAAGAAAAGCAAAAAGAGATTTCCAGGAAGATGAATTGATAGAAATATAAATGGCCATGCGTAAAATTGCGGTTGTAACTGGAACAAGGGCTGAGTATGGACTGCTTTATTGGATTATAAAAGGAATTCATGAAGATCCCGATGTTGAGTTACAATTAATAGTTACTGGGATGCATCTTTCCCATGAATTTGGTTTGACTGTAAATGAAATTGAAAAAGATGGATTTCCTATTTCGGAACGAGTGGAAATGTTGCTTTCTTCTGATACAGAGATTGCAATTTCAACATCTATGGGCCTTGGCATGATTGGATTTGCAAATGCATACAAGCGGTTGATGCCGAATATTTTAGTTGTTTTAGGAGACAGGTTTGAAATTTTATCTGCTGTCTCGGCAGCAGTTCCCTTTAATATTCCAGTTGCCCATATTCATGGAGGTGAATCTACAGAGGGTTCTATGGACGAACTTTTCAGACACGCAATAACAAAGATGAGTTTTATTCACTTTCCAACCGTTAAGGTATATGCGGATCGTATAATACAAATGGGCGAAGACCCACAAAAAGTTTTTTGTGTGGGCGCACCCGGGATAGATAATATTTTTAAACTTAATTTATTGAATAAGAGCCGTATTGCGCAAGAGCTAAATTTACCTGACAAAAAGGATTGGGGAATAATAACTTATCACCCCGAAACACTTGAAAAAGATAACGCGAAAACTGGAATAGATGAAATTTTAAGCTCAATAAATGAATTTAAAAATATTTTCTGGATTTTCACAATGCCAAATGCAGATACAGAAGGTAGAATAATAACGAAAAGCATTGAAATCTATACTAAAAAAAATAAATGTGTGGGCAGATTATTTCCATCTCTTGGCCAGTTGAACTATTTGTCGGTCTTGCAAAATTCCATAGTAATGGTTGGGAATTCTTCATCAGGCATAATAGAGGCCCCATCATTTAAATTGCCGGTTGTTAATATAGGAGACAGACAGACTGGTAGAATTAAAGCCAATAATATTTTAGATGTTAAAGAATGCAAAAAGAGTTTAATAACAGATGCAATTAAGAGAGCTATTTCAAAAGACTTCAGGTATTCTTTGGAAAAACTGGAAAATCCTTATGGCAGTGATGGCGCAAGTGATAAATTAGTTGAGATTCTTAAAGTAGTTTCATTGTCGGGTAGTGTTAAAAAACAATTCCATGAGATCTCTATAGGAGGCCTAAAATAGCATCATGAAAAAAGCTACACTGAAATCTATTCTAATTTCTGCTGATACAAATATAAAGCAATCAATGCAAAAACTAGTTGAGACTGGACAGAAAATACTTTTAGTAGTAAATGAATATGAAAGGATATCAGCTACTATTACAGATGGAGATATTAGAAAAGGGATTATAAGTGGGTTAAAGTTGACCTGTGCAGTAAAAGAAATAATGAACAAAAGATTTGTTTCAATTAATGCCAGCCAACCTGATTTGCGTAATAAAGCAAGGGAACTGATGCAGCAACATGGCATTGAGCATATCCCGGTTATCGATAAAAAAGGGGGAGTCATTGATGTTATTTTATGGATTGATTATTTAAGCCAAGAAAAAAATACTCGGCCAAAAACAAAGTTTCAAAACCCTGTTGTAATTATGGCGGGTGGAAAAGGAACCAGGCTGGACCCTTTCACAAAAATGTTCCCTAAGCCTTTAATCCCTTTTGGAGAAAAACCGATTATTGAGTGCATTATGGAGCGCTTTTATCAAAACGGCTATTACAGGTTTTTTGTCGTCGTTAATTATAAGAAAGAGATGATAAAGGTGTACTTCAAAGAAACTGAAGTCCCTTTTGAAATAGAGTTTATTGAAGAAGAGGAATATTACGGCACTGCCGGAGGCCTGACCCTGTTAAAGAAAAAGCTGGACAAGACATTTATAGTAACTAATTGCGACACTATTCTTGATGGAGACAAAACAGATTTCTTACGCTGGCATGAGGAAAAAGATAATTTAATAACCATAGTAGGCTCCCATAAAGAGCTTGACGTGCCATATGGTATCCTGAATATGAAAAATGGTTCTCTTGATGACATAGATGAAAAACCAAAGTACGACTTGTTCGTTAATACTGGAACTTATGTTTTTAACCCGGAGGCTCTTAATGTTCTTGCTGATAAAGAGTATATTGATATGAACAAGTTTATAGATAAAATTAAATATAATGGCTCGGATCGAGTGGGTGTTTATCCGCACTGGGGCGGGTGGTTTGACATAGGCCATTGGGATGAATACAACAAAAGTTTAAAACAAATTGGATGGCAGAAAGCATAAATGTATAAAAAATCATTTTCCTGCAAAAATAAAACAGCAATTGTAACAGGCGGAGCTGGATTAATCGGGAGGGAAATTGTAAAAGCTTTATATGAATTTGGTGCAAAAGTTTATATTGCCGATGTAAATGAAGAACATGCGGAAAAGATTACAAAAGATTCTGAAATCAAGTTTTGTTATTTAGATGTTAACTTAGAGGATAGCACTGAAAGTGGCTTGAAAAATATTATCCGAGACACTGGCAGATTAGATATATTAGTAAATTGCGCTTATCCAAGGACAAAGGATTGGGGCGAAAAATTTGAAAAAGTACCATTTGAATCTTTGAAGAAAAACATTGACAGTCAGTTTGGAGGCTGTTTTTTATGTAGCCGCGTAGCTGCCGAGCAGATGAAGGAGCAGGGAGGCGGCTCTATAGTAAACCTGGCGTCTACATACGGAATGGTGGCTCCTGATTTTTCAATTTATGAAGGAACTGAAATAACAATGCCTGTCGCTTATTCAGCAATAAAGGGCGGCGTTATAACCTTTACAAAATATCTGGCCACATACTACGCAAAACATAAAGTAAGGGCAAACTCGATTTCTCCGGGTGGAATTTTCGATAATCAACCAAAACCATTTGTAAAAAAATACTCAAAAAAAACACCGCTTGGTCGTATGGGCAAACCGGGTGAAATTGCCTGTGCTGCAATTTTTCTTGCCTCGGAAGCATCCTCATATGTTACGGGACACAACCTTGTTGTAGATGGCGGATGGACAGCATGGTAGACATTAAACATAAGTTTGGCCTCACGATTTCCTCACGATACCTTCACTATTTTTTTATTTTAGTAATCTTGTTGCTAAAAAAACAATGAATGTTTTAGTTGTTGGTGGAGGATCTATCGGGCAGCGGCACATTGCCAACCTTTTAAAACTAAACAATACAGAGCAAATATTTGTTTTAACAAAAAACAGAAATTGCTTAAATGGCTTTGATTGTAAAAATAAAGATAGAGTAAAGCTTATTGATTCTCTAACTAATGCTTCTGATGACCCCTCTGCTCTCTTGCCTCCTGGCTCCTCCGATGCAAAATTTGATTTTGCGATTATTGCAAATGAGACACACAACCATATTGAAACGGCAATTAATTTAGCTCGGCAAGGGATTAATTTATTCATAGAGAAGCCGCTATCGCACAACCTGGAAAAAATAGATGAACTTAAAGAAATTATTAGAGAAAAAAAATTAAAAGCCTTTGTTGGCTATAATTTAAGATTTCTGGGGGCTTTGCAATATATTAAAGAGCAGCTCACTAAAAAAGTTATTGGAAAATTATTTTTTTCAAAAATTGAAGTAGGTCATTACTTGCCAGCCTGGAAACCTGATGAAGACTACAGGGAAAATTACAGAACAAAAAAAGAAAAAGGTGGAGGCGTCGCTTTAGATTTGTCTCATGAAATTGATTATATGCGCTTTCTTTTCGGCGACCCTGCAAAATGGAAAATAATAAAAACAAAGACCAGCGAACTGGAAATGGATACGGACGACCTGTTTGAAGGGATATTTGAATATAAAGAGGGATTTATTTGTAATGTTCATATGGATTTTCTGCAGCAAATAAAAAAAAGAAAAATAAAAATTATCGGAAGTAATGGAGTAATTAACTGTGATTTTATTGATGAGTGTATAAAGATTGTAGTAATAGACCCGGCAACAGGGGGGAAAAAGAAGGAAATTAAAACTGATGATAAACACTTGTTTAATGTTCCCGGGACATACCTGGAAGAGGTAAATCATTTTATCAAAACGATAGATAAAAATGTTGAGCCGGATATCACATTAAATGATGGTGTTAAGGCTTTAATGCTTCTTGAGGACGGATTTGTACAAGGACAATAAAATTTTATGTGTTATCCCGGCGAGAGGCAGATCCATGGGGTTGCCCGGCAAAAACATAAAAAAACTTTTAGGGAAACCTCTTATTAATTACTCGATTGAACACGCAAAAAAATCGAAGTATATAGACAGGGTGATTGTCTCAACAGATGATGCCAAAATTATGGATATTGCTGTAGTGGCCGGAGCTGAGGTGCCGTTTTTGAGGCCAGATGAGTTCGCCGGAAACAATGCAAGCACAATAGATGTACTGCTGCATGCGATAGATTGGATAGAGAACAATGAAGATTACGACTTTAATATTTTAATTCTTTTGCACGTCACAACTCCTTTAAGAAGTATAGAAGACGTAGATAATTGCATCAAATTGTTAGTGGAAAAAGACGCTGATAATGTTTTTTCCGTCACAGAAGGACACAAAAACCCCTACTATAATATGGTGGAAGTGCGAGATCAAAAAATCAGGCTTGTTAAAGAGGGAAACTTTGTTTCAAGACAGACCGCCCCTGAAGTATTTGATATGAACTCATCAATATATGTCTGGTGGATAGATATCCTAAAAGAGAGTAAAACTTTGTTTTCAGATAAAACTCACATTTATAAAATGCCCCGGGAAAGATCTGTTGATATAGATGAATTGTTGGATTTTAAAATAGCTGAAATGATATTAAAAATACCAACAAAGTAACTAAAAGAAAATGAATGAAGAAATGAAAGATAAGAGTGTTATGAAATACTGTTCAAAATGTTTGGCCCCTTCTACAAGGCCCAGACTTGCTTTTAATGAAGGAGGAGTCTGCAATGCATGTATTCATACTGAAAACAAAAAACAAAGTATTGACTGGACCGCTCGCTGGAAGAGCCTGGAAGAAATTTGTGATAAACACAGATCAAAAGATGGTTCCTTTGATTGTCTTGTTCCCTGTAGCGGAGGAAAAGACGGTTCCACGGTAGCCTGGAAGATTAAGCATGATTTAGGAATGCATCCGTTATGTATAACTTTCAGGCCACAGTTGCCGACTGAAACAGGGGAAAAAAATCTTGAAAACTTCATTAATTCTGGTTTTGACCATATTATGATTACTCCAGATCCGGAAAAAGAAAAAAAGTTTTGCAAATGGGGATTTATCGAGCAGGGACAGCCAAAATTTTCCCCTGTTATTGGGCAAAGCACCACTGTGACTTCCATGTCGGTAAAATTGAATATTCCATTTGTGATGTGGGGGGAAGAAGGTGAAAGTGAATACGGAGGTTCCAGCCAGATGGCTGATAAGACACACTTCTCAAGGGAAGAACGAATTAAATTTTATTTTGAAGGCAATGATCCTGACGAAGTAGCGGATAAAGCCAAACTCAATCCAAAAGAGATGGTATGGTGGAGATTTCCAAGCTATGAAGATGTAAAAAGGGTGGGTGTTATTTCTAATTTTTGGTCGCATGTTGAAAGCTGGAACCCTTACGAGAACTACCTGTTTGCTAAGAAACATTGCGGGTATGAAGCATTGCCCACGAGAAGTATTGGCACATATACAAATTATGCTCAACTTGATGATGAAATGCAGGATTTACATGCCTATATAATGTTCATAAAATTCGGTTTTGGAAGAGCTACTTCAGACGCCTGCATCGATGTGCGCAGGGGGGCCCTGGATAGAAAGCAGGCCCTTGCATTGGTCAAAAGATACGATGGCGAATATCCTGAAGCATTAATCCCCCGTTTTTTGTCATATTTTGATATGACACAGGAAGAATTTAACGGTGTTTTTGATAAGTTGGCAAATAGAGATGTGCTTAATAAAGTAGATGGAATATGGAGACTAAAAAACCCTCCTTCCTGATATGATTTCTATAGTAAATTATAAAATGGGGAACATTCGTTCCATCCAAAACGCCCTGGATTTTTTGGAATTTGATTCCCGCGTGATTGATTCGCCAAAAGGAATCCTGACGAGCAAAAAACTTATTCTCCCCGGGGTCGGATCCTTTCGTGTAGCAATGGAACATATCAAATCCATGGGACTTTTTGATGCACTGAATGAGGCTGTTTTAGAAAAGAAAGCGCCGATCCTGGGCATCTGCCTCGGTATGCAGCTTTTAGCTATAGAAGGAGAGGAAGATGGACTCACTAAAGGCTTTGGCTGGGTTCCCGGGAAAGTAAAGCATTTTCCCTCAAAGGATTTCTCTCTGAAAATACCACATATTGGTTTTAATACAGTTTATTTTCAGAACAGAACTAAAAACATATTTGAAGGATTAAATGACCATGCTGATTTTTATTTTGTGCATAGTTATAGAATGATCTCTGAAGAACCGGAAAAATATGTTTCATCATGGGCAAATTACGGTGAAAAATTTGCCGCAAGCGTTCAATACAAAAATATCTTCGGGACTCAGTTTCATCCTGAAAAGAGCCAGAGCAATGGTCTTATAGTAATGAAAAACTTTTGCCGGTTAAATGGATAAAATCAATAGATGGCAAAAAATCGTTTAATATTTACTTTGTTGATGCAAGACAGCGATTATATGCTAAGCAGAAACTTTTCACTTCAGACTGTAGGCGATTTAAATTGGATTAAAGAACATTATCATTTTGACACAATTGCCTTTTCCATAGACGAACTTATTGTCTTAAACGTAAACAGGGAAGAGAAAGATATTGAAAGATTTTCAAGAAACCTGATAGAATTGAACAAAAACTGCTTTATGCCTATAGCGGCAGGCGGTGGAATACGCAGGATAGAAGACGCTTATGCTCTTTTAAACGCCGGTGCTGATAAGATAGTCATAAATAGCGCTGTTATAAATCAACCGGAGCTTGTGGTTTCATTAGTTAAAACCTTCGGCAGCCAATGCGTGGTAGCTTCAATAGATTATAAAATGGCTGGTGATAATATAGAAGTTTTTATCTCTGATGGAAGTCATCCAACAGGCTTATCAGTCAACGAAGTTATAGAAACTACGCAGAAACTGGGCTGCGGAGAAATTTACCTGACTTCCATGGATAAAGATGGGACAGGCGAAGGGCTTGATTTGGAATTGATAAGGCAAATTACGGATATTGTTAAGGTTCCGCTTATTGCCTCGGGAGGAGTAGGTAAATACGGACATTTTGCCGAAGGGGTATTAAAGTCAAAAGCGGAAGCGGTTTCTACCGCGAATCTCTTTAACTTTATTGAGGATGGGTTGAAAGAAGCCAGGCTAACGATGCAGGAACAGGGAATAGAAATGGCCTCCTGGGATTTCGGTTTTCATAATATTATATGTAAAGGAAACGCAATATGATCCCAATTTCAGAGGTAAAAACAATACAAATAGAAATTACAAATGCCTGTAATCTCAGGTGCGCGAACTGCACAAGGTTTATAGGTCATCATAAAAAACCATTTTATATGGATTTAGACACGGTTAGGAAAGCTATTGAATCTTTAGAGGGATACGAATGGGGTATAGGACTGATGGGTGGGGAGCCTACTATCCATCCCCAATTTGCAGAAATATGTAAGGTTTTTCAAGAGATGATTCCAGAAAAAAGTAAGAGACAGTTTTGGACAAATGGATGCAAATGGAAAGAGCACGAAAAGGTTATTTATGATACCTTTGATCCTGATCAGATAGTCTATAACGACCATAGTGAAGTGGAAGAAGAAACACACCAGCCCCTTTTGATTGCTGCGGAAGATATTGTGAAAGATAAAGACTTAATGTGGAGCCTAATAGATAATTGCTGGATTCAAAGAAGGTGGTCCGCTTCAATTACACCAAAAGGCGCTTTCTTTTGTGAAGTCGCAGCGGCGCAGGACCATTTATTCGATGGTCCGGGGGGCTACCCCGTGGAAAAAGGGTGGTGGAAAAAGATACCTGCTGAATTCAATGACCAGGTTAAACGCTATTGTGGAAATTGTAGCGCAGCCATTCCGATGCCAAGACCAAAAAGCCATGAAGAGTGCGATACGGTATCAAAAAGTATTGCTGAAAAACTTGAGAAAGTAAAATCCCCGGTATATTTGAAGGGAAAGACAACTATTTTTGATAGAAAATTGACCAGGAATGACATTGAAGAATACATTAAGGACTGGACCCCGTGGAAGCGCAGGTCTTACAAGCAGTGTACACCAGACTTAATTTATAACCAATAAATATATGTTTGCCCTAAACTCGAGATATTTATATTTTACCTTGTTCATAACCGGAAATAGAGGCTGCGGGAGCATTTTATGAAAACCAGGGTTATGCTTATTAATTCTTTGACAATGGACATTGGTTTCGACAATTATGACCATTTACATCATTTCCCTCTTGGTTTGCTCTACCTGGCTTCAGTCTTGCGGCAAAATAATATTGAAGTAAAGATAGTTGATTTAAACAACCTATATTATATACAAAATTTTAAGCAGCAAAAGGAACAATCAAAAATCTGCAGCATACCTGATTATATTAAAAGCAATATTGCCTGGCATTTTGATGATTTTAAGCCGGATGTTGTGGGGATAGGATGTGTTTTTACAGGAGCTTTTGAATGCGCGAAAGTAATCGCGGAAAAAGTTAAGAGCTTGTTCCCAAATATCCCAATTGTAATAGGGGGAATTCATGCCACTATTTTCTCCACAGAAATTCTAAAGAAACATAATTGTATAGATTATGTTATTTTAGGTGAAGGAGAAGTGAGCTTTTTGGAACTGGTTAAATGCTTAACTGATGAAAATCGAGGATCAATAGATTCAATTGACGGCATGGCATTCAGGAGAGATGGAAATATTATTAAAAACTCAAAAACGAAGTTTATGGATAATTTGGACAGATTGCCTTTTATTGATTTCAGTCTTGTTGAGATTAAAAATTATAAATTAGACACATCAAGCTGGTATTCACCGAAAAAGATAAAGATTGGTTTGCCTTTCCCTGTGCTTTCCAGTAGAAGTTGCCCTTGCAGATGCACTTTTTGCAGTATGTGGCTCGTGCATGGACCAAAAATCAGGTTTAGATCATATAAACATGTAGTAGATGAACTTCAACATCACTATGATCAATATGGCGCGCGCTATTTTTCCTTTGTGGATGATAATTTAACTTTCAATAAAAAAAGGATAATAAAAATATGTGAAGAAATTATAAAAAGAGGTCTAAATATTCAATTTGATACGCCAAACGGAGTAGCCATAAATTCTTTAAACCGGGAAACGATAGTCGCAATGGTTGCCGCAGGATTGGTCAAGATTAACCTCTCTCCTGAAAACGGCTCCGAATATATAAGAAGGATTGCTATTGGGAAAAAGCTTAAGACGGAAAAAATATATGAAGTATTTAATCTCTGCGCCGAACACAGCCATTTATATATAGGAGCTTACTTTATTATAGGAATGCCCCAGGAAACAGATGAGACACTCAAAGAAACTTATGAAATGATAACAAAACTTCCTGTTGATCGCATTAGTTTTAGCCTGGCAACTCCTTATCCGGGAACGGAACTATATGAATATTGCAAAAAGCACGGTTTGCTGCAATATGACCATGAAAGTTCGTATGATTTTAAAAAGGAATATTTAGGTTCACAAAGACCTTATTTTAAGCCACATAATCTTAATGAAGAAGATTTGATTAAATTTTTGGAAAAATGCAGGAATTTGATGAAAGAAAGGAGAATGGCCTCGGATTTACCGGAAAACTATCCTTTAAGACATACAGACAGCAAGACTTCCGATCCTTTAAGTTTTGCAGGGATAATTAATGAGAGGAGAGACTAAATTGTCACAAAAAACTACACTTCTTAAAGAACCCTGCTCGTTAAGGCCTTTGTCGGAAGTACTTCCGTTGAATACACCTTTTTCTATTTTGATTGACCCCTGCAATATTTGTAACTTCAAATGTTCTTTTTGCCCGTCCGGTTATCCGGAACTAATCAAAAAGGTTTCTCGTTCAGAGGGTATGATGGAATTTGATTTGTTCTGTAAAGTGATCGATGATTTGCAGGAATTTGATGAAAAATTGGAGAAAATTAATTTATACAAGGACGGAGAACCTTTTTTGAATAAATATTTTGGTAAAATGATTGTTTATACCAAAGAAAAAAATGTAGGTAAAAATGTTAGCACCACTACCAATGGATCAGTCTTAAATAAAACCAGGGCTAAGGAGGTTCTTGATGCGGGACTTGACACTATAAGAATCTCTGTTGAGCATGTTAGTGATCCGGGTTATGAAAAAATCACAAAAACCAAAATTAAATATGACACTATTAAAAAAAATATAGAGTTTTTATATAATGAAAGAGAAAAAAGAAAGAAACCTTTAACTATCCATGTCAAAATGAATGACATTGGTTTTTCAAATGATGAAAAAGAAAAATTTATACATGATTTTGACCCCATTTCAGACACTATAAACTTTAATCCACTGACCGGATGGAATAATACTCATGGAGTTGATTTTACTTTAGGTCTCGGCTCGACTATTACAGATACTTCCTATGCCGGGTCCCCCGCGAAGAGCGACAGAAAAGTATGCCCCGATTCCTTTTATACAATGGCGGTAAATTTTGATGGATCAGTATCTCTTTGCTGCGCTGATTGGAGTTATGGAGCTTTAATAGGTGATGTAAAAGGAGAAAGTTTAGCGAACATTTGGAAAGGCGAAAAACTACAACAATTTAGACTGCTTCATTTGAGAGGCGAAAGAAAAAATATAAAAATTTGTTCGGATTGCGACGTTCTGACCGGGGCACCTATGGATTCAGACCTTGATGCCGCAGCAACTGATTTATTGGAAAAATATAAATAAAGCTTTTTCTTTAATCAAAAAAACATCCAATTTGATCAAAATAAAAAAATGAAAATAGCGTTGCTTGACCTGAATCATATGACACGGGGAGTTCATACCAACACAGCTCCCCTGGGATTAGGTTTTATTGCAACCTATCTCCGCAAAACAGTCGATCATCCGTTTGAAATAAAAATAATCAAGAATCCGGAAAAAGCGCTTAAAACTTTCGAATCATGGACACCGGATATCCTCGGAATTACGCAATATTCATGGAACAGCAACCTTAACATTTATTTTTCCGGGTTGGTCAAGCAGGCAAAAGCTGATTGCCTTGTAGTGGCAGGTGGGCCGAATCTTGAAGGTTCCTCGGTTCGCAGGACTGA
>CEQE01009166.1_pt1 | contig 22174 bp, 30 predicted proteins | sample 356201 | NCBI WGS metagenome assembly CEQE01 (sample SAMEA2619970, study PRJEB7988) | marine metagenome | biome: marine biome (ENVO:00000447); feature: mesopelagic zone (ENVO:00000213) & marine oxygen minimum zone (ENVO:01000065); material: "saline water (ENVO:00002010), including plankton...
AAGAAAAGACCAGGCAGGCATTCCAAAAAACCGAATAAGCACAAGAAATTACAACAAAAGAAAAAGTAATAATGGAGGTAGATAAAATGTTTAATTTTTATGAAATTAAATTTCCAACTTATAAAGACTGGAAAGCTAGTGTTGATAAATACACTTCGCAAGTACAGAAATTTTATAAGGATTTCTGGAATGATCTTTGGATCAATTTTCCAGGCAAAGATAAATAAATAAAATCAACTATGAAAAAAGTAAGAGTTCGTTCATGCGATTGGTGTAACCATAATATCCAAACAACAGGTAAGTATGCCGATCCGTTTGTTATTAATGCAGAACGTAAGATCTTCTGCAAAGTACATTATAAAGGTCATGAACCAGACCGAGATTGTATGAACGAATACTTAAAAAACAATAAAGAAAAAACAAATGACAAAATATCCATTGAAACAAAATCTAAAGAAAAAAAAGAAAAAGAAAAAAAAGAAGAAAAAAAAAAGATAGTAGCCTTTCGACCTATTGCCATTCAAAAACTTGAGGCTCTACAAAAACATTTCGAGAATGGTCCTTCCAAAAGTTCCTTCCGTTAATAATTTTCACATTTTAAAATCCTATAACGGTGAATTATGAATCTAAAATAGCGGTGAATTTGAGCTATAAGATTTTCTTATTTTATGTTAAAAGTTAATAACTATGAGTAATAGTTTGGTGATAGTGAAATAAAATTCACCGAAAATTCACCGAGATCGCTCATGACTGTTAACACCGACAAAAAATGTATATAATACTTGTCGGACTGTTAGCTCAGTTGGTTAGAGCAATCGCCTCTTAAGCGATGGGTCCTGGGTTCGAATCCCAGACAGTCCACCATTAAGCCAATTTTTTTTTCTGATAGTAAAAATCTTAATTATGACAAGATTAAAACAAGCAAATATCCAAATTTATATTTAATTAACTATCATGAAAAAAATTATAATTATACTTTCAACATTATTGTTAACTGAATGTTCAAATCATATGGTCAAAGTAGGAAAACGTTGTACCCCTTTAGCCGACAATGGTACTTATGAAAAGTCATTTGTGTGGCTTGTAAATAAAGATAATATAAGATCCTTTGACAAAAAAATTAACAAAAAGAACTGTGAAATGAACGGGGAAAAAATTTAAAACACTTTTTGTATTTTTCCTTATTTTTTATCGGATTTATGATAAAAAAATATTATGAAAATCAAAGTTGAATTATATGGGGCCAGCAAAGATTTTAGTTCTGAAAATACTATAGACTTAGATTTAAAAAGTAACAGTCGTATTAAAGATTTAAGAAAAGAATTAATTAAATTTATAAATATAAAACACGACGGAAACAAAAATTTCTGTCAAATCGTGACATCCTCTGCATTCTGTTCGGAAGATAACAATATTGTGCATGATGATCATTTGATTTCAAAAGAGCAAAAAATAGCTATTATCCCGCCCATTGCTGGCGGTTAATAAAATATATCTAGTTATCCAAAAAATCCCTTGGTGTATTTAAATCGTTAAAAATTGATTTTGAATTTACTTTAACTAAATATAATTTTTTTTTGTTTTTCTTAATTATTTTTTTAGCTCCTCGATCACCTGTAATTTTTTTAAGTGTTTTAAGCATAGAATATTTAAAACCTACTGGATTTCCTAATTTTCTCTTATAAGTTGCTACAAATATTTCTTTATCTTTACTTTTGATAGATTCGTAAATTTTATTTATAACTTTTCTCGAAATTTTAGGCATGTCAGCATGAATAATTAAAAATCCTATATTTTTTTTTGAAATCCTTTTTAAACCGGTTTTAATTGAACTTGCCATACCAGATTTATAATTCTTGTTATAAACAAAATTAATTTTTTTATTTTTAACTATTATTTTTTTAACTTTTGAATTTTGAAAACCTGAAACAACAATTATTTTCTTTATTTTGCTTTTTATTAAAGTATCTAAAATGTGGTTAATTAAATGTTTTTTATTATATTTTTTTATTAATTTGTTATCACCACCCATTCTTTGGGACTGACCTGCGGCTAACAAAATAGCTGAGATCATAATCTTTTGTATGTTTCGGAAACAAGTTGAGCAATAATTGATAAAGCAATTTCTGGAGCAGAACGACCTCCAAGTTTTATTCCAATGGGTCCATAAATTCTTTTAATTTCTTCATCCTTAAATCCTGCCTCCTTTAATCTTTTGCGGCGATTTTCGTGAGTTTTTTTACTACCAAGCGCTCCTATATAAAAAAAATTATTTTTTATTGCATATTGAAGAGCCGGATCATCAATTTTAGGATCGTGTGTTAAGGCTATCAAAGCAGTATTTTGATCAAGTTTATTTTCCTCAAGCGCTTCTTTTGGCCATTTATTAATTATTCTAATATCTGGAAATCTTTGTTCTGATGCAAAATATCCTCTAGGATCAATTATTGAAATTTCAAAGTTCAAACTTTTTACAAAATTCACCAAATACTGAGCGATATGAACGGCACCAACAATAAAGACTTTAATTGGACGAATGTAGTTTTCAACAAAGATATTTGTACCTTCTATTATGCCATTCTTTTTTTTATCAAAATAAAAACTAATTTTGTCTTTATGTTCTTCAATATTTTTATCGACAGATTTATCCTTTTCAAAAATATAACTCTTGCCATTATCAAGATTGGTAACGATTGCAAACTCAATCTTGTTTCTTTTTTTTTCAATAATTTCGTTGAGTAATTGTTTTTTCATTCAATTAATTTGTTCGAGAAAAATTGCGATTTCACCACCACAAGCTAAACCTATTTCCCAGGCACTTTCATTTGAAACTCTAAATTCTATTTTTTTACATGCTTTATTTTCTTTTAATAAACCTAAGCATTCTCTAACAACTGCGGTTTCAACGCATCCACCTGAAACTGATCCAGAAAAATCTCCCTTATCATTTACAATCATCCGACTCCCAACAGCTCTGGGTGAAGATCCCCATGTTTGAATAACGGTAGCTAAAACAACACTTTGATTAGCTGTAATCCAGTCTTTGGCTTCATCTAGTATTTTTTCATCAAATGAATTTTTCATTTGATATATATTAAATTATAAATGATTAGGTTTGAAAGGGCTTATTTGCAACCTGTAACAGCTTTTTTAGCCAAAACTTTGATTAAGTGTGCTCGATAATCTGAAGATGCATGAATATCAGAGTTTAGACCCGATGATTTAATTTTTACACCATCTATGGCTGAAGCTGAAAAATTAGAATTTAAAGCATTTTCAATTTCCTTGCAGCGGTAAACAACTGATTGCGCACCTGTTACAGCAACGATCACCTCACTTTTATATTTAGCAACATAAACTCCAACCATAGCATACAGAGATGCCGGACTTGGAAATTTTTCATAGGATGATTTAGTGGGGATTTGAAATTCTACCGTTTCAATTAATTCTCCTTTTTTTAAAGCTGTTTCAAACATATCTTTAAAAAATTTATTTGCATGAATCTTTCTGTTACTAGTGTGAATAGTGGCATTTAAAGCTAAACAAGCTGAAGGATAATCGGCGGTAGGATCATTATTTGCAATCGAACCTCCTATTGTTCCACGATTTCGAACTTGGGCATCACCAATACCATCTGCCAAAAGGGCTAAAGAAGAAATTGATTTCCTAACTTCTTTTGATGAAGCTACTTCCGCATGTTTAGTGATTGCTCCAATTCTTATACTTTTACTTGATACTTTTATTCCAGATAAATCTTTAATGTTTTTTATATCAATAATATCTGAATAGGATGCAAGACCATGCTTCATCGCCGGAATAGTGGTCATTCCCCCAGCTAAATAGACTGATTTACCCGAAGCTAATTTCTGTGCTTCTTTAACACTTTTTATCGAATGAAAATTAAAACTTTTCATAATTTATGCTGCTTCCTTATTATTTTTTTTATTTTTTTGTAACGCGTTACATACTTTCTCCGATGTTGCGGGCATCGATATATCTATATCAATTGCATCAATAACTGCGTTCATCACCGCTGGTGGAGCTGCAATAGCTCCTGCTTCCCCACACCCTTTGACACCTAAAGGATTTGAAGTTGCGGGTGTTGATGTATAATCAATTCTTAATTCTGGAAGATTATTTGCTCTCGGCATCGTATAATCCATATAAGATGCGGTAATTAGTTGTCCTGATTCATCATAGCGAGCATTTTCATATAAAGCCTGTCCAATTCCTTGAACTACACCTCCATGAACTTGACCTTCAACTATCATTGGATTAATTACGGTTCCAAAGTCATCTACCGCTGTATAGGCAACAACTTTAGTTTCACCAGTATCTTGATCGACTTCCACTTCGCATATATGAGTTCCGGCTGGAAAAGAAAAATTTACTGGATCATAAAATGCTGTTTCTTTCAATCCAGGTTCAACCCCTTCCGGAAGAGGAGATTTAATTTCGCCGTATTGTCCTGGTAAATAACAAGCAAAAGCTATTTCGCCTATAGTTTTCTTTTTGTTAGAATTTTTGACAATAAATTCACCAGCTTTAAAATCTATTTCATCTGGTTTTGCCTCTAACATATGGGCAGCTACCTTTTTACCTTTATCTATAATTTTATCACAAGCTTTTGTGATTGCCGTTCCACCAACTGCAAGAGATCTTGATCCATAAGTTCCCATTCCAAATGGTCCTTTGTCAGTATCACCATGAACTAAATCAATATTTTCTATTGGAACACCAAGTTTATCCGATACAATTTGAGCGAATGTAGTATCGTGTCCTTGTCCATGACTATGAGTTCCAGTAAATACTGAAATATTTCCAGTTGCATTAAATCTTATTTCGGCAGATTCCCACAAGCCAACTCCCGCACCTATAGACATAACCACTGCTGAAGGCGCAATTCCGCACGCTTCAAGATAAGTTGAAAAACCTATGCCTCTTAATTTCCCTTTAGATTTAGATTCTGTTCTTCTGTTTTCAAAATTTTTATAATCTGACAATTCTAAAGCTTTGTTCAAATGCGCAGAATAATCACCTGAGTCAATATTGTGGACCAAACACTGCTGGTGAGGGAATTTACTTATAAAATTTTTGCTCCTAAATTCTGCCCTATCAATTCCCATTTCTTTTGCGGCTTTTTCAACTAATCTTTCAATCATATAAGTTGCTTCTGGTCTTCCTGCTCCTCTGTAGGCATCTACGGGAGTTGTATTTGTATAAACTGCTTTGACATTACAAAATGCAACGGGAATATCATAAAGACCGAGTACTAAGGGTCCGTATAAATAAGTTGGAGTAACAGTTGCAAACAAAGAGGCGTACCCACCAAGATTGGCTATAGTTTCTACTTTTAATCCAACAATTTTTCCATCATTTTTTACAGCTAGTTCAGCATGTGTAATATGATCTCTTCCGTGGCAATCGGACAGAAATGACTCTGTTCTCTCTGCAACCCATTTCACAGGTCTTTCTATTTTTTTAGCTGTCCATGCTATAACGGCATCTTCTGCATATGGATAAATTTTTGATCCAAAACCACCTCCCACGTCAGGTGCGACAACTCTGAATTTATGTTCCGGTTGAATAGCACAAAAAGCAGATAAAACTAATCGAGTTAAATGAGGATTTTGGTTTGTGGTATACAAAGTTAAATTCTCAGATGAAGGGTTGTAATCTCCAATTGAAGCTCTTGGTTCCATCGCATTAGGAATTAACCGATTGTTAACCAAATCAATTTTGATAATTTTTTCAGCTTTTGAAAAAGCTTCATCTGTTTTTGATTTATCTCCCAGACCCCAATCAAAACATAAATTTTTATCTATTCCCTCATGGATTGGTTTTGAATTCAATGCGTCACTAGTCTTTACTACGGCTTTTAGTACTTTATAATCAACTCTAACTAAATCTGCCGCTTCTCTAGCTTGATCAAGAGTTTCTGCAATCACAACCGCTACATGATCGCCCACATAATTTACTGTATTGTTTGCGAGTGGAGGGTGAGCAGGAACTTTCATATCAGTTCCATCTTGGCTTACGATTTTCCAACCTGCAATGAGGCCACCGATCTTATCTTCAGCCAAATCATCTCCCGTTAATATTTTTACCACGCCAGGTGCATTGGAAGCTTTGGAAACATCAACTTTTGAAATACTAGCCCTTGCATGTGGAGATCTGACAAAATATGCATAGGTCTGATTAGCAAGGTTAATATCAGCGGTATATCTTCCTTTTCCGGTAAGAAATTTTTTATCTTCTTTTCTTTCTACCCTTGAACCTACTAAACTTGCCATATTCTTTATCCTTATCTACATTTTTGAAGCAGCCTCTTTAACAGCTGCCACAATATTTTGATAACCTGTGCAACGACAAATATTACCTTTTAACCAATCTCTAATTTCTTGATCGCTAGGATTTTTTTTGTTTTTTAATAGATCTACTACGCTCATCACCATTCCTGGCGTACAGAAACCACATTGCAAACCATGATGTTTTTTGAGAGCCTCTTGTATTGGATGCAATTTTCCATTGTTTGCCAATCCTTCTATAGTTATAATTTTGGATCCATCAATGTCTGCAGCAAAAAGTGTGCAACTTTTAACTGATTTTCCATCCACGAGAACAACGCAAGCTCCACATTGGCTAGTGTCACAACCAACGTGAGTACCTGTTAAACTCAAAATATCTCGCAGCAGTGATGATAATAATGTTCGATCTTCTATTTCCCGTGAAACTTTATTGCCATTAATTACCAGAGAAACTCTTTGCATAGAACTTTAATCCTAAAAAAAATATTTAAACATAATGGTTATAAAGGTGCAATGACAAACTTAAGTACACGTTATATTAGAAAAAATTTTTTGCCAAATAAATTGCTATTATAACAACAATCATAATTACAACATGTGCCCATTTTTTGTTAATTTGATTAAAATCAAAACGATCTTTTGGAATAGCTTTAAGATCTTTTTTTGTTTCGGGTGGAGATAACAACTCCAAAAATCTACCAAAAAAAATATCTGCCATTTTTTTTGCTGTCATATCAATTAATCTTGATCCTATTTGAGCTATTTTTCCACCGACATTAGCTTGAACATTGTATGTTAGTTTTGTTATTCCATTATTTTCTTCCAGCTGTACTAAGGCCTCCCCCGAAGCGATGCCAACTGGAGAGTTACCTTTTCCTATGATTTTATAACTATCAGGAGGGTTTAAATCTTGAAGCTCAATATCTCCTGTAAAACTAGCGTTAACTGGTCCAATTTTATTTGTTGCAGCTGCGGTAAAATTGATATCAGATTTTTTTTTAAATTCTTCACATCCAGGAATACATTTTTTCAAAATTTCAGGATTATTTAAGGCTTTCCAAACCGAGTTCTTATCTAACTTAATTTCGAATGATCCAGTCAGTTTCATAATTCAAATAAATTACTATATAATATTTTATATATGGATAATGAAATAAAAAAAGAATTACAGTCTGCGACTTTTGAAAAATTAATTCAACATTTACAGGAAAGAAAAGACGTTCATAATATTGATCTTATGAATCTAGCTGGTTTTTGCAGAAATTGTTTATCTAGATGGTATCGCGAAGAAGCCCAGAAAAAAGGGATAACTATTTCCGATGCTGATGCCAGAAAACACGTTTATGGCATGCCTTACAATGAATGGAAGCAAAAGTATCAAAAAAAATTATGAAAAAATTAATACTTTTAATTTTTATTTTTACCTCTTTTTCAGCTTTTTCAGTTGAAAAAAAAACTAATTTTTCAACAGAAATATTTGAAAATGCAAAAGCCAATGGAAGAACAATAGTTATAAATTCATACGAAACTTGGTGTGGAACTTGCAATATTCAAGTAAAAATTTTAAACCAAGCTGAGAAAGAATTTAAGGACATTATTTTTTTTAGCTATGAACAAAGTAAAAATAAAGATATAGCCAAAAAGCTAGCTATAGATTTTTGGACAACCATCGTAGTTTATAAAGGAAATGACGAGATTGTTCGTATTATTGGCCAAACTGATAAAAAAACTATTTATTCTGCTATAAAAAAAGGAATCTAACGAACAAAAGTTATTTTCTGTGTTTCTTTTTCAAATCTTTTTGGAGATCTTCATGATCTCCTATAGCAATGTGGTATTTACTTTTAGTTATATATTTTTCTAAGAAAGGAATTAAAATCAAAGGCAATAGACCTCCTACAACAATGCCCAGAGCAGCAGGTCTAATATCTGGGTCTAACGTTGCAGCAATGTAGTCCGCCACTACATGGGCAATAACAACTCCCATTATGCCAGCTATAAAACCATTAGAGATAATTTTTAATAATCTATTAATACTCCAACCTGTATAAAAACCTATAAGCATTATACCAACGTGAACAAGCCCAAACACAAATCCTCTTAAAAAGATCTTGTCTTGCAGAAAAACTATCTCTTCTATAAAATGCTCCATGCCGAGCTATTATTAACTCATTACAAAAAAAAATAAAATAGTAATATTGATTATAATAAAAATCGGTTTGTGTGATAAATAAAAAAACTATTTCTCTTTAAGTCTTGGAAATAATTCTACAAAATTACAGGGTTTGTTATTGATATCAAGTTGATATTTTAGAATTCCATCCCATGCATCCGTTACTCCACCTGAAGAACCGGGCAAAGCAAATATGTATTTTCCATTTGCCAATACAGCGAATGCCCTTGATTGCATGGTAGCCGTTCCAATAGTTTTATAGCTCAATTGCCTAAATAATTCTCCAAATCCAGGAATTTCTTTATCTGCAATTTCTTTTATTGCTTCAGGAGTGATATCTCTACCAGTTAAACCCGTTCCTCCTGTTGTGATAATTACATCAAGGTCTTTATTTTTTATCCATTCTGATATTGTTTTTTTTATTTCTTCTTTTTCGTCTTTTACAATTTTCCTATCGACCAGTTTATGATTTTGCTCTTTAATTTTTTTTACTAAGATGGCACCCGATTTATCGGTATCAATGGTTCTGGTGTCTGTCACAGTTAAAAGTGCTATCTTAACTTGCATAATTAAATTATAGGATAAATAACGATGATGTTATTAGCAATATTATTTTTGGCTACCGCAGTACTTTATTCCAGTGTTGGTTTTGGTGGTGGGTCTACGTATTTGGCTCTCCTTTTAATTGGGGGCATCCCCTACTTCATTTTTCCTGTTATTGCCTTATGTTGCAATATTATCGTCGTATCAGGTAATTGCTTTAATTATATTAGGGCAGGAAACATAAATATTAAACTTTTAATCCCTTATTTAATTGGGTCTATACCTTTAGCCCTTATTGGTGGATCTTTACCGATAGAAAAAAGATTGTTTGAAATATTGCTGTTTTTGGTTTTATCGGTGGCGGGGACTTTGTTGTTATTAAATTTTAAATCTTACGATGACAAAGAAGAAAATTATAAAAAAATTCCAGTACCAGTTTCAATTTTAATTGGAGGAGCGCTGGGATTCATTTCGGGCATTGTCGGAATTGGGGGAGGAATTTTTTTAAGCCCAATACTTTTTTTAATAAGAGCGGGCAAAGCAAAACACATAATAACAACCGCCTCATTGTTTATCCTAATTAATTCTATCTCTGGAATTATTGGACAATTAACAAAAAATGCAGTTTTAGCTGAAATTTTAAATTACTGGTATCTTTTAGCAGCTGTTCTAGTTGGAGGGCAGCTAGGAAATTTTTTAAATTTAAAAATATTTCCAACCCGTATTTTGGCCTTAATAACCGCTATACTGGTTGTTTTCGTTGCTGTAAGAATGGGCTTTAAAATTTTTTAGTTAATAGGATTATGGACAATAAATACTTCTCAAAAACAAGAATTCTAGACGGTGGTATGGGCCAAGAGTTACTGAAAAGAGGATTAAAACCTCGGGGAACTCTTTGGTCAGCCTCCGCTTTGATAGATAAAAAATACCATCAATTAGTAATTGATACACATATAGATTTTATCAACGCTGGTGCAGATGTTATAGTAACAACAACCTTTACTGCTAGAAGAAGTAGATTAATCCAAAATAAATGTGAAAAATATTTTGAGTATATAAACACCAAGGCAGTAGAGCTTGCGCTAAGGGCTAGAGATATCTCAAAAAAAAACATATTAATAGCCGGAGGTTTACCTAATCAGTATCAAACCTATAGTGCAAATTTGGGGGATGATTTAAATTCAATTGAAAAAAATTTTTATGATCAAGCCAAGTTGTTAAAAAAAAATATTGATTTCTTTTATTTAGATGTAATGGGTAGCGGAAAAGAATGTGAAATTGCGCTTAAAACAATCAAATCATTCAATTTACCAGTGTTAGTAGGCGTTCATATCAGAAAAAATGGAAAACTCCCGTCTGGTGAAAATGTTAGCGATATAGTAAAAAAATACAAAGATGAAAATTGGCTAGGTATTATTACAGCCTGTGTTGCCCCTGAATATTATGAAATAATAATTAAAGAATTAAAAAATTTAAATATTCCGTATGGATTTAAATTAAACGCATTTAAAAATATTCCTGACAATTATGGGGTATCTTCGTCTTCGACTTGGGGCGAAAATGGAAATCCAAATATTATTTTGGGATCAAGGAAAGATATAAACCCAGATAAATTTTATGATTTTACAAAAAAATTCAAAGACAATGGCGCTACAATTTTAGGAGGTTGCTGTGAGATCGGACCTTCGCACATAAATAAAATTGCTAAACTTAAATAAACTTTTTCTTTTTTTTCAACACTTGTAAGTTTGCTGATCTCTTAACTAAATATATTCCCAAAATAACAGCCAGCAAGGATAAAATTACTCTAGAAGTAATTTCTTCTTTTAAAAATATAAAACCTAAAATCACTCCAAATATTGGGATTAGATAAGCAACTTGAGCTTGAAAAACTAGACCATTTTTTTTCAAAATATAAAATCTAAGCAGCCAAGCAATTCCCGTAGAAAAAACACCAAGATAAATAAGTGAAATTGTTGAATCCAACCTTGGGGTTAAATTCCAGGGTTGTTCAATAAACATGCTTATGGGAAACAAAAATAAAGTAGCCCAAATACAAATTGAAGCTGTGACATTTTCATTTTTTTTATTGCTAATCCTTAGGGTTAACACTCCTCCAACAACATAAAAACACGATCCAAATAAAATTAAGAAAGCAGAAAAAAAGTTGTTTTCATTAATTAAAATTTCATCAAAAAATAAAAAAACAATTCCAGAAAATCCAACTAGAATTCCAACAGATTTTATTAAATTAATCTTTTCATTGCTGGTAAAAAAGTGTGCTAAAACAGCTGCAGTTAATGGGGTGCTCGCCATCAATATAGCAGCTAAGTTGCTTTGAACTTTTTGAACTCCATATGCAATCAAGAAAAATGGGATTACCAAATTAATGATTCCTATAGCTGCAAACCAATACCAATCTTTGGAAAAAGCTTCGATCTTAATTTTTCTTAAATAACATATTAAAACCAAAGGAATTGTTCCAAAAAAACTTCTAAGAAAAGCAATTGTAATAGGTCCATAAGAATAAGTGGCTATTTTAATATTAAAAAATGCTGATGCCCAAACGAATGCTAAAATAGTTAACAACATATAATCTAGGGCTTTTGGTTCTTTCATTCGGATATCGCTTCTTCAGAACCATTGGTGATTTTTAATAACTGACTATAACTAATTTTAAAAATACAACTAGGATGTCCTGCTGCAGCAAAAACATCTTTGTATCTTCCTAGTGAATTATCGATCAGCACTTTTAATTTATTTAAGTGTGCAACTGGAGCAACTCCTCCTATTGAAAATCCTGTTTGTGATTTAACTTGTTCAGCATCTGCCAAGCAGACATCTTTCTTTTCTATTAATTTTTTTAGTTTATTAAGCGAACATCTTTTATCACCAGCAACTAAACATAACAAAAAACCATTGTTAGCTCTCAAAACCAAACTTTTTACAATGGCACCTACCTCACAATTTAAAGCAGCGGCTGCATCTTTTGCCGTTCTTGCGGTTTTACTAAGAACGGTTACCTCAAGAGAAGGATCGAACTGTTTAATAAAATCGTTAACCCTTTTTACCGATTCTTTTTCGAGTAAGTTTTCCATTTTTTTAATTTCTTCAAGGTATGAGGAATTGTTTTTATAATATCTTCAGCAATTAAACCAGATCCAAATTGTTTAGCTAGATCTCCATGAATCCAAACACCTGCACAAGCAGCAAGAAAAGGATTCATTTTGTTTTTTCCAATCAAACTTGCAATCAAACCACTAAGAACATCTCCAGATCCAATTACAGCTAATTCACTTGAAGTATGTTTGTTATAAACAATCTTTCCATCAAATGATCCTATTAATGTAACCGCTCCTTTCAAAACAATATTTGTTTTTGCAAGACTAATTGCCTTTAATAATTTTTCTTTATTACCCAAACTTTTATTAATTGATGGAAAAATTGAATGAAATTCTTTTGGATGAGGGGTAATAACTTTGTTTTTATCTAAAAATCGGTAAAGTTCTTTTGGTTTTTTTTTAAAACATGTTAGAGCATCTGCGTCGACCACTGCGTGTTTTACTCTTTTTAATAATAAAAGTGTTTTTTGTTTTGTTAAATTATTTGAACCTGCGCCAGGTCCAATTAAATATATGGAAGATTTTTCCTTATTGATAAATTTTTTTAACGAATTAAGATTGTTTATTTCTTTTTTTAATACTGATGGAAATTTTATTGAATAAATAGGCAATGTTTCTTTTGTACAAATAATTTTTACTGAGCCTACGCCAGCCCTCAACGCTGACTCTGCGCTTAAAATAGTAGCCCCTGTCATAGATTTTTGACCCCCCATGACTACAACTTTACCTCTACTGTACTTGTGACTTTTTTGTTTCTTCCAAGGAAACTTGCTTAACCATATTTTTGGGATATTTTTAAATGCCTTTAATTTCATTTATTTTATTATTTACCAATAATCATGTTCATGTATATTATGCATAGCTGTTATTTAATAAAAACACATTTTTATTAAATCTGAATTTGTTATTTACCCAGCTACAAGCAAAGAAATGACATCAAATAAAATTTTAAAATTAATGAAGGAAAAAGAGATTGAGTACGTAGACCTTAGATTTACTGATCCTAGAGGAAAACTTCAACATTTAACCATTGATGGCAAAGTAGTTGACGAATCAATGCTTAATGATGGAGTTTATTTTGACGGTTCCTCTATTGCTGGTTGGAAGGCAATTCACGAATCCGACATGTTATTGAAGCCAGACCTTGAAAGAACAGTAATGGATCCGTTCACATCCCATAACACTCTAATTCTTTTCGTTGATGTTCTTGACGCAGTTAATAAAACTCCTTACGAGAGAGATCCGAGAAATATAGCAAAAAAAGCTGAGGCTTATTTAAAATCTACAGGTATCGGAAACAAAGCTTATTTCGGTCCAGAACCAGAATTTTTTGTATTCGATGATGTTCGATATAAAAATGATATGAACGAAACTAGCTTCACCATAGATAGTTCCGAAGGTCCCTATAACACCGGGAAAAAATATGAAAACGGAAATATGGGACATCGTCCTAGAATTAAAGGTGGATATTTTCCTGTTCCTCCCGTTGATGCCGCTCAGGATATGAGAAGTGAATTCTTAAAGGTTTTAAGAGATATGGGTATTAAAGCTGAAAAACATCATCACGAAGTCGCACCAAGCCAACATGAACTTGGAATGGTTTTCGATACATTGACAACTCAAGCTGATAATATTCAACTTTATAAATACGTCGTACAAATGGTTGCTCATTCTTTTGGCAAAACGGCAACGTTTATGCCAAAGCCCGTTAAAGGAGATAATGGTTCGGGCATGCATACTCACCAATCAATTTGGAAAGGTGATACTCCCTTGTTCGCTGGAAATAATTATGTGTTCGCCAAAAATAAAAAAGTAGGATTGTCAAATACTGCACTTCATTACATTGGTGGAATTTTGAAACATGCAAAGGCAGTTAATGCTTTTTCAAATTCAACTACCAACAGTTACAAAAGACTAATACCTGGTTTTGAAGCTCCGGTATTGTTGGTTTATTCAGTAAGAAACAGATCGGCTACTTGTCGAATTCCGATTGCATTAAACAAAAAAGGTTTGAGAGTTGAAGTTAGATATCCCGATGCCGCAGGAAACCCTTATTTAACATTTGCGGCAATGTTAATGGCAGGACTAGACGGAATCAAAAATAAAATCGATCCAGGCAAGCCCCTTGATGATGACTTGTATGCTCTTCCAGAAAGTAAAGTAAAAAAAATTCCTACAGTTTGTGGTTCCTTAAGGGAAGCAATGGAAAATTTAGACAGAGATAGAAATTTCCTAAAACAAGGTGGTGTATTTACTGATGACCAAATAGACGCTTACATTGCTCTGAAATTCGAAGAAATTCATAACCTCGAACATACACCCCACCCAATTGAGTTTGATATGTACTATAGCAGTTAGGATTATTTTTTTCTGCTCTTTAGTATCTTTTCGTCAGCTATTCTATCTTTATTCGTACCTTTTTTGATAATGTAATCTAACGTTCCGTGAGCTCCTGCTTCGACGGCTTTGCGTTGAGTTTTGAACAGCGATCTCTCTTTGATTTTCTCTACCAAATTATTAGAATGCTCATATAAAAATTTTTTATCTCTCATAATCCGTCATTGTAAATAAATTATGCATTTTATGCAATTCTGATATGCTATTTTTGAATAATATATAGAATATATCAAATTTTCTAGATTTTAAAGGACTCTCCACAACCACAACGTTCTATTTCATTGGGATTTTTAAATACAAAAGTAGAAGAAAGCTCATCTTTTTTGTAATCCATTTCTGTGCCCAAAAGATACAAAACTGCTTTTGGATCAATTAGTACTTTAACACCCTTATCTTCAACAACCTCATCGTTTAAATTGGAAGATTTTGCATATTCCATCACATAAGACATGCCTGCGCAACCTCCTGACTTCACTCCTATTCTCACTCCAATCGAGGATTCTTCCGCATTAGCCATTATTTCTTTAATTCTTTGTGCCGCTCTATCGCTTAAAGTAATTATTTGTTTCGTCATAAATTTAATTCTAACTTGGCTGCCTCCGACATCATATTCTTATTCCAAGGTGGTTCCCAAACTAAATTTAGGTTCACGTCAGAAACTCCCTTTATTTTCATTATATTATCCTTAACTTCTTTTGGCAAACTCTCTGCGACTGGACAATTTGGTGAGGTCAATGTCATATCAATGTTAACCTTATTTGTTTCATCAACTTTTATTTTATAAATTAAACCCATTTCATATATATTTACTGGAATTTCGGGATCATAAATTTTTTTAATCTCTTCTATTACTTGGTTTTTAATATCATTCACTAATCTATTACCTCAGTATTTACTTCTTCTTTTTTTCCTTCCATTGCCGAAATTAGTGTATGCCACGATAAAGTAGCACATTTTATTCTCATCGGAAATTGTTTTACTCCTGATAAAGACATAATTTTTGTTATTTGATCATTGTCTAAATCATCCGATTTCATTTCTGAACTGTTTTTTATCATTTTTAAAAAAGCATTTATTATTTTCTTTACAACTTCGCAGGATTTGCCTTTGACTAAGTCAGTCATTATAGAGGCGGAAGCCATGGAGATAGCGCATCCACTTCCTTCAAAGGTCAAATCTTCAACTTTTTTTTTATCATTTAATTTTAAATAAACTTGAACTAAATCTCCGCAAAGAGGATTATATCCTTTTGCCTCAGAATTATATCCCACACACTTGCCAAAATTTCTAGGGCTCTTTCCATGATCTAAAATTATATCCTGATATAACTGTTTTAAATCCATTATTTCAATCAAATATCTTTTTACAATTATCAATTGCCTTACAGAGCATATCAATATCGTCTTTATTATTATAAACTCCGATAGAAGCTCTTGCCGTTGCAGTTAAATTCAATTTTTCGTGTAAAATTTGACAGCAATGATGGCCAGCTCTAATCGCAACGCCATCGTCATCTAAAATTGTAGCAATATCGTGAGGATGAATTCCTTGTATCGTAAAAGCGATCACTCCAGCTTTATTTTTTGGATTGCCGATTATTTTTACTGAATTTATTTTTCTAAGTTTTTCCAAAGCATAATTTTTAATTTTATCTTCATGTTTTATTAAATTATCCATCCCAATTGATTCCATAAATTTTATTGACTCCTTAAAAGCAATCACTTCTGCCGTAGACATGGTTCCAGATTCATATTTCTCAGGAGGTGAAGCATAAACAATTTTACCTTTTTTTACTTCACTAATCATGGCTCCTCCCCCTATATAAGGGGGTAATTTCTCCAGCCATTTTTTTTTTGCATATAAAACTCCAACTCCGGTTGGGCCATAGACTTTATGACCCGAAAAAGCATAAAAATCACAATTTAAATCTGTAACATCAACTTTAATATGAGGAATAGCCTGACATCCATCTACCAATACAGGAACATTTTTCTTGTGAGCGATCTCTACTATTTCTTTTATTGGAACAATTGTGCCCGTTACATTTGACAAGTGAGTAACGGCAACAATCTTTGTTTTCGATGTGATCAATTTTTTTAATTCATCAGTTATAATGTCGCCATCCTCATTTATTGGTGCAAATTTTATAATTGCTCCTTTTCTTTCTCTCAAAAAATGCCATGGAACATAGTTTGAATGATGTTCTAATTCAGTAACTAAAATTTCATCGCCCTTTACTATGTTTTGTTGACCAAATGTTGTAGCGACTAAATTCATGGATTCGGTCGCATTTTTTGTAAAAATAATCTCATCTATAGATTTAGCGTTAATAAAATTTTTTACACTCATTCTTGTTTCTTCAAACTTATTTGTGGCATTTACAGCTAGTGAATGAATGCTTCTGCCTATATTAGAAAACTCATTTTTATAAAAATCGTTCAATCTATTTATTACGGATATGGGTTTTTGTGATGAATTAGAACTATCTAAATAAACCAATGGTTTGCCATTTATTTTTTGTGAAAAAATTGGAAATTGGGATTTAATATTTTCAATGTTCATTAGTTTCAAATTTTATTTCGTTGATTTTTTTGATGAGCAATTTTGAAATGAGCGACTTAATATTTATATCTGTAATTGTTTCAACAGCTTCGTTTAAAAAACCTTCAATTAACATTTTATTTGCTTGTTTTTTAGATAATCCTCGAGACATCAGATAAAAAATAGAGCCTTGGTCAATATTTGCAGTTGTAGATCCGTGTGAACATTTTACCTCGTCTGCGTAAATTTCTAATTCAGGCTTTGAGTTAAATGTAGAATTTTCTGAAAAAATTAGGGCCCTACTAAGTTGATATCCGTCAGTTTTCTGAGCTTCTTTTTCAACATAAATTTTTCCTTGATAGGTGCCGCTGCTCTTATCTAACAAGACACTTTTAACCAGTTGAGAACTTTTACAATGTTCATATCTATGATTAACGTTAGTTTTTAACTCATGATGCTGTTCATTGTTTAATAATATAAGTCCATTAACAAAACATGAAGCATAAGATCCCAACAAATTACAGTGAATTTCATTTTTTAAAAAACTTGATCCAGAAGAAAATAAAAAATTTTCAAATATACTATTAGAATGACTTTTAACATTAGTTAAGTGATAGTTGTAAGAATTGTCCAAATTATTATTTATGCTAAATTGTTTTAATATTGCATTTTCCTGAATTGAATAATGATGGATAGTATTATTAAAATATTTAATACTGTTTTCTGCTTTATAGCATTTCAAAACGTCAAGTTTTGAATTTTTTCCAAGTGAAATAAAACATTTGTTATTTATTATTTTGTTTTCTGAAGATTTGTTGAAAAAATTATAGATCACTAATGGCTTATTAAATGAATAATTATCTTCTATTTCTAAGAATATACCGTCACGAACTAAAGCGTGATTCAATGAAGTGAGAGAATTTTTTTGATCATCAAACAACTCTTTTATTTTATTGAAATTTTTTTTATCTTTTAAAATAACTCTTAATGGTTTTATTTTTATTTTATCTTTAGACTCAAAACTAAAGGTCGAACTAACAAATTCACCGTTAACCAATATTATTTGGTTATGTTTAAAATTTTTTAATAACCACTCATCATGACATTGGGAAGTTTTTTTATTATTTGGAACCTCTAGTTTGCTTAGATTGTTATACAGCATTGTTTTTAGATCTGTATATTTCCAACTCTCTTCTTTTTTTGAAGGAAATCCTTTTTTTTGAAAATTATCAAAATTTTTAATTCTAATATTATCTAGCTCACCACCAGTTTGGTTAGCTTTTTGAAATTCATCAAAATTTAAGTTCATCTTACTGCTTAACCTTCTGCTTCCATTTTTCCATAACCAATTTTTTCAAGTTCTAAAGCTAGTTCGCCACACCCTGTTTTAGCTATTTTTCCATCAACTAAAACATGAACAAAATCTGGCTTGATATAATCCAGCAAACGTTGATAATGAGTTATAATTAAAAAAGATCTATCTTTATCCCTTAACGAATTCACACCTTCTGAAACTATCTTCATAGCATCAATATCTAGTCCGGAGTCAGTCTCGTCTAAAATTACTAGCTTGGGTTCCAAAATTGTCATTTGCAAAATCTCGTTTTTCTTTTTTTCACCTCCAGAAAAACCAACGTTTAATTGTCTGTTAAGTATTTTTTCATCAATTTTCAGATTTTTTGTTTTTGTTTTTATTAGATTTAAAAAATCTAAAGAGTCCAATTCTTTTAGGCCTCTAACTTTACGAACAGTATTCAAAGAAGTTTTGAGGAAGTTATTTGTATTAACTCCAGCTATCTCCAATGGATATTGGAAAGCCATAAATAAGCCCTTCTGAGCTCTCTCCTCTATAGGTAATTTCAATAGATTTTTTCCTTGATAAAGAACTTGTCCTTCGACTTGATAGCCATTTTTACCAGTTAACACATTGGCTAAAGTGCTTTTGCCTGATCCATTTGGTCCCATAATAGCATGAATTTCTCCAGGCTTAATTTTAAGATTAAATCCTTTTAATATCTTTTTATTATCAATTGAAGCGCTAAGATTAGTGATTTGTAGCATTTAACCCACGCTGCCTTCTAGGCTAATACCAACCAGTTTTTGTGCTTCAACTGCAAATTCCATGGGCAACTGTTGAAGCACTTCTTTACAAAAGCCATTTACAATTAAACCTATAGCTTCTTCTTGGTTTAGGCCTCTTTGATTGCAATAAAAAAGTTGTTCTTCATTTATTTTTGAAGCTGTTGCCTCATGTTCTATATTTGAAGAAGAATTTTTATTTTCTATATAGGGAATGGTATGTGCTCCACATTCATTGCCCATTAGTAAAGAATCACATTGTGTAAAATTTCTAGAATTGTTTGCTTTAGAACTTATTCTAACTAGACCTCTGTAAGTATTGTCTGCATGACCAGCTGAAATCCCTTTGGATATAATTTTGCTCTTCGTATTTTTTCCAAGATGAATCATTTTAGTTCCCGTGTCTGCTTTTTGATGATTATTAGTAATAGCGATTGAGTAAAACTCACCGATTGAATTATCTCCTTGCAGAATACAGCTTGGATATTTCCAAGTAATCGCTGATCCAGTTTCAACTTGTGTCCAAGAAATTTTAGAATTTCTACCCCTGCAAACTCCTCTTTTTGTTACAAAATTATAAATTCCTCCTTTTCCATCTTTATCTCCTGGATACCAATTTTGTACAGTTGAATATTTAATTTCTGCATCGTCCAGGGCAACTAATTCAACGTTAGCTGCATGAAGTTGATTCTCATCTCTCATTGGAGCAGTGCATCCTTCTAAGTAGCTAACATAGCTTCCTTTATCTGCTATAATTAAAGTTCTCTCAAATTGTCCAGTCTCTGATGCATTGATTCTAAAATACGTTGATAATTCCATCGGACAACGCACCCCTTGAGGGATATACACAAATGATCCGTCAGTAAAAACCGCTGAATTAAGTGTAGCAAAATAATGATCCGTAATCGGAATGACAGAACCCAAATATTTTTTTACCAAATCAGGATGTTTTTGAATTGCTTCCGAGATTGGACAAAATATAATTCCCTTTTCAGTTAGCTTGTCTTTGAAGGTGGTTGCTACTGACACTGAGTCGAAAACAGCATCTACTGCCACTCCGCTTAATTTCTCCTGCTCTTTTAGTGAAATACCCAACTTATTATAGGTTTCGATTAATCTAGGATCTACTTCATCAAGACTTTTGGGTTTATTTTCCGAATTTTTTGGTGCTGAATAATAATATAAATCTTGATAGTCTATTTTTGGATATTTTGGTTTTTGCCAATTAGGTTCCTTTAAATTTTTTAATCTTTCATAAGCTTTCAATCTCCATTCTAACATCCAACGTGGTTCCTTTTTAATATTAGAAATAAATTTAATTACATCTCCGTTTAAACCTTTGGGTGCTCTTATACTTTCAATATCAGTTGTAAAACCATATTTATATTCCTCCGATGAATTAATTGTTGATTGTTTCATTTAATCCTTCATTCGCCCTGAAAATTTTTTTCTTTTCTTAAGACATCTTCCAAACTTTTTCTCTCGAAAAATAAATTTATATGAGTACTTAATTCATTCCAAAGACTGTGTGTAATACATTTGGCAAACTTTCCATTACATCCTTTTTTTGAATTTTTATTACATTTTATTGTTTCAACTTCTTCATTAACCGCAGAAATAATACTTGATAACTTTATTTGGTCTGGGGAATTTGATAGGACATAACCTCCGCGTGATCCTCTTGTACTATGCACTAGGCTATTAAGTTTTAATTTTAGAAAAAGTTGTTCTAAATAAAAAATTGATATTCCCTGCCTTAATGAAATTTCTTTAAGAGATACTGGTCTTGAATCTTCATTTTTTGCAAGATCAGCCATTGCCATCACTGCATATCTCCCTTTGCTGGTTAATTTCATAATACAAATAATTGAATTATTATTGATAAATATGGACAATTTATAGTATCCTGAGTAAATTAGTCAACTTTAGATTTTAAAAAAAAATTACTCAAAAATTTCACTAACATGTTATAAAACCTAGTTTTTTTTAGTTAATAATAATCAATATTGCTATGGTTAATAAAGTAAGCGAATTATTTATTCCAGGACCAGCTGGCAGGATAGAAGCAAAATATTTCAAAAATAGCAAAAAAACTGCGCCTGTTGCTTTAGTATTACATCCGCATCCACAGTATGGGGGAACCATGAATAACAAAATTGTTTTTGAAATTTTTAAAACTTTTTTAAAAAATGAATTTTCTGTTTTTCGAATTAATTTTAGAGGGGTTAACAAAAGTGATGGAAAATTTGATAACGGACAAGGAGAATTATCTGATGCCGCAGCAGCTTTGGATTGGATTGAGAAAGTAAATATGGACCATTCACAATGTTGGATATCCGGATTTTCTTTTGGTTCGTTGATTGCAATGCAGTTATTAATGAGGAGACCAGAAATAAATCGATTTATTGCTGTATCTCCTCAACCTAACATTTATGATTTTTCATTTTTATCACCCTGTCCTGCATCTGGACTAATGGTATATGGAAAAAGCGATGAATTGGTTCCTTTAGATAATTTTAATTCATTAAATAAAAGATTGTCTATCCAAACTGGGGTCAAAGTAAATTTTCAGGAAATAGAGGGAGCTAATCACTTTTTTTCAAAAAAAGAAAAAGAATTATCTCTTGTATTAGATAAATATATTAAAAAAGAATCTGCTTTATATTAAAAATTTTTAATTATTATTCCTCCGGTGCAAGGTTTACGTACTCCTGTAGTTTCAGGAAAGGAAATAGGTAAATTTAGATAAGATCTAATGGCAAGATATGCAAAAGCTTGGGACTCAACAAAATCTCCGTCAACTCTATAATCATCAATTAATTTCAATGGAAACTTTAATGTTCCTAAAGATTTAATTTTGTCTTCAATACTTTTTATTAAAAATTTATTTTTTCTTCCACCACCCGCTATTATGGCATTTTCCCATATCCCACCTTCAGGATCTATTAAATATTTATATAAAACCTCTGATGTATATTCGGTTAATGTTGCCGCTCCATCTTCTAATGATA
>CEQE01095737.1_pt1 | contig 22149 bp, 14 predicted proteins | sample 356201 | NCBI WGS metagenome assembly CEQE01 (sample SAMEA2619970, study PRJEB7988) | marine metagenome | biome: marine biome (ENVO:00000447); feature: mesopelagic zone (ENVO:00000213) & marine oxygen minimum zone (ENVO:01000065); material: "saline water (ENVO:00002010), including plankton...
CGCCGCCTGCCAGCCCCACCAGATCCATGGCGGCCTTGAGCCCGGGCACACCGTAGCGGGTCGTCACGAGTTCCGCGAGCGGAATGAGCTGCTGCTGAAGCACCAGCGCATCGTCGAAGCGCTTGTCGATGACGAGCTGCAGCAGCCGAGTGCACAGTGCGGGCTGCACGCAGGCCAGCGCGAGCACCCCACCAACCGCGCCGACGCAGAGGCTCGCGTAGAAGGTTTGGGCCGACCCGACGACGACCTGAAACGCTCCGTCCGTGGCATGCACCAGCTGGCTGACCTGCAGGACGTTGCCGCTCGACTCCTTGATGCCGGTGATGTTGGGATGCTCCGCGAGCCGGGCGACCAGCTCGGCGCTCAAACTGACGCCCGTCACCTGCGGAAAGTTGTAGAGGAGCACCGGAACGGGCGACGCATCGGCCACCGCCCGAAAATGGTCGACGAGCCCATCCGGCGTCACGAGCGCCTTGAAGAACGACGGGGTCCGCACGAGGACCGCATCGACACCCAGGGCACCGGCCCGGCGCGTGGCCGCGATCGTGGCCCGCGTCGACTCCCGCGCCGTGCCGGCCACGAGTGTGCGCCCGGCGGGCATCACCTCTCGGGTCCGAGCGATGACGCGATCCGCCTCGTCGTCGTCGAGGTGGACCGCCTCACCGTTGGTGCCGAGCACGACGATGCCAGTCAACTCGCCGCCCATCCAGTGAGTGACGTTGGCGGCCAAGGCGTCGAGATCGAGCGCCTCGCCGCTGAACGGTGTCGGAATCGGAGCGAGCACGCCGTGCAGGGTCATGGAGTCCTCGGAGCCGCTGAGTCGGAGTGGTGCGGCCAATCGCCGCGCGTCGACTCTCGAATGTAGCGACAGCCCGAGGTGATGTCAATCGACGGAGAGGCTCGGCACTCGTGGGAGCGAGGGCATCGCCGACCGCGGCGACGCCGGGCGCTTCAGTGCAGCAAGGCGACCGCTTGCTCGTGGGCCAGGCGCCAGTCGATGTCGAGAATGGCCCAGAGAATCTGGTCCATGAACTGGCCGTCCTTGAGAAACGAGCGCCGCAGCACGCCTTCCTGCACGGCACCCAGCTTGTGGAGCGCGCCGTTGCCCCGCCCGTTCGGGCTCGCGGCGCGGGCCTCCAGACGGTGGACGCCGACGACATCGAACGCGAAGTCGATCACTTGCACGGCGGCCTCCTGGAACAATCCCGTGCCCCAGAACGCCGATCCCATGGCGAAGCCCCACTCGGCCGTGTCGAAAGCCCCAGGGTCGAGCGTGCGCAGCTGAAACAGGCCCACCGCTGCCTCGCACCCGTCGGGCACGACACCAAAGCAGAGGCAGTTGCCGGCGGCGCGCTGGCGCTCCGACCAGGTGATGAACTTGTCGAATCCTTCGAGCGTCGAGGGCGGCGGCCAGATGAACTGGGTGACCTCGGGGGCCGACATCATCGAGAACAGTGTCGGCCCGTCCGACGGCGTCTACGTCTCGGCCGAAACGCTCGAGAATTTCTCGATGGCGAAGCGCGTCGCGCCGAGCCGTGTGCCCGTCCTGCTGACCGGTGAGACGGGCACCGGCAAGGAGGTCATGGCGCGCGTCCTCCACCGATACTCCGACCGGCATGAGGCGACCTTCCTCCCGTTCAACTGTCAGGGCGTGCCGCGCGACATGCTCGACAGTCAGCTCTTCGGCTACAAGCGTGGCGCCTTCACGGGGGCGAACGAGAACTTCAGCGGCGTCATCCGCGCCGCCGACGGCGGCACACTGCTCCTCGACGAGATCGGCGAACTGGCCCTGGAGGTGCAGCCGAAGCTGCTGCGCTTCCTGGAAACCGGCGAAGTACATCCGCTGGGGGAGTCACAGCCGGTCAAGGTCGACGTGCGGGTCATCGCCGCGACGAACGCTCCGCTCGAGCAACTGGTCAGCGAGGGACGTGTCCGCGAAGACCTGTACTACCGGCTCCACGTCGTCCGGCTGCGGATCCCCCCGTTGCGCGAGCGACGAGAAGAGATCCCGCCGTTGTTACATCAGGCGCTGCAGCGCTTCGCCTTGGAAGAAGGCAAAGGCCGGCTGCAGCTCGCGGATGAAACTCTCGAGCACCTGCTGCTCTATTCGTGGCCCGGCAACGTGCGCCAGTTGACGAATGAAGTTCGCCGCTTGGTCAGCCTGGCCGAGATCGACGCGGTGCTGCTTCCGAGCGACCTGTCGCCTGAGATTCGGGCCGCGCGCCGAACGGTGCCCGCCACGCCCACGGCCGGCGTCCCCGCCAACGCCGCGCAGATCGCCGTGGACCTGGACCAACCCCTGAGCCATGCGGTGAGCAAGCTCGAGCGGGCGATCATCAGTCACGCCCTCGCCACGTCGGGTGGACGCGTCGAAAAAGCGGCGCGAACGTTGAAGATCTCGCGAAAAGGCCTCTTCCTCAAACGGCGCCGGCTCGGCCTGGGCGGGTCGGCGATCGCCTGAGATCCCTTACCGGCCTGGCGCGAACGACGGAATCGGCAGGTCCCGCATTGTGTGCAGGCCAGGCGGCGCGGCCAGCACCTTCGGAATCGAGTTCACCGTAATCGAGGCGGTCGCGATGTCGCCGTGCACACCGCCCGCGATCTTCATCGAGAGAGCCGGCGACCCCGCGACCCGCACGGCATCGTACGATTCGGGCGCACCCAGGTAGGCCTCCATGTGCAGCCTGATGATGGCCTTCCCGTTCCGATACCCGACGCCGTCCTGCACGAGGCCGCAGACCTGACCTGCCGCCACTGAGAGAAAGCGGCTCGACACGCGCCGGCTGGCCACCTTGGGCTTGATGCGGTCCACGATCCGGTCGAGCTTCCATCCCATCGCATCGGCGACCATCGTCACCGATTCGGCCAGGCCGACGTGGCGGACCGTCCCCTCCTCCACCTTCTTCCGAAACTGCGCGCGCGTCAGGCCAGAGCCGATCTTCTGCTGAAACGGCAGCCGGCGGGTGCGCGCGTCTTGAATGCGGTCGACCTCGATCCGGTCGACGCGCTCGCAGACGCCGGTCAGCGTGATCGGCAGGGCATCCATCGTGAAACCGGGATTCACGCCCGTGCCCAGCACCGCGGCCTTGGCGCGCTTCGCGAGCCGATCGATCTTCCGAGCCCAGCGGACGTTCGAGCCGACGGGATACGACAACTCCTCGGTCGTGGACACGATCGGAACCTTGGCGCGCAAGATCGTTTCGATCTGCGGAGTAATCCGGCGCAGGGAGGAACTCGTGCACAGGACGACCACGTTGGGCTTGCTGCGCCGCAGTGTGGCCGCCGCGTCCGCTGAGACCTTGGCGCCGAGGCGCCGCTTCACTCCCGCGACGAGGCCGACATCCCGACCCACCTTGTCCGGATCGATGTCGATCGCGCCGACCACCTGGAATCCTGGACGCGACGCCACCTGGCGCACGACCGCATTACCGATCGGTCCCAACCCGAAGTGCACTACCCGGATAGCCATGTCGTCTCCTCATCTCTCACGTTGCCGTCGGCGCTGTCGCCCGAGCGATCCAGAATTATACTCGGGCGGCGCCGCGCGGCCGCCACCGAGCGGCGGCCGGCTGATGATTGGTGATACGATCCGCCCTCCGGCGCGGCGCGTACCAGGGCGGAGAGAACCACGATGAACGGCAAGGCGTCGACGCTCATCAAGGTCGTCATCATTGGCTTGACGGGCACGGCGCTCGGAAGCGCTGCGGCCTGCCAGCCGGCAGCGGTGTCGCCCGACGCGGCCGATGCGGCTCCCGCCGCCGCCGCGCAGCCGGCGCGCCAGCCCACGGCGCGGCAGTCGCCGCGGAACGCCAACTACTCGATCGACGTCACGCTCGACCCGGAGACACGCACGCTCGACGGGCAGCTGGTCCTGACCTGGCGAAACATCTCGCCCCGTCCAGCGTCTGAACTCCGGTTCCACCTGTACTACAACGCGTGGAAGAACACGCGGTCGACGTGGATGCGCGAGCAGTTGCTCGCCCGGGGCACGGCGCTGGCGGACCGGCCGGCGGACGACTGGGCCTGGACGACCGTCACGCGGATGGGGCTCGCAGCCACCGGTCAGACGTCCGCGGTCGACTTGACCGATCGGGTCCGGTCCATCGCCCCGGACGACGGCAATGTCGACGATGAAACCGTGCTCGCCGTTCCGCTGCCGCGTCTCGTCGATCCCGGTGAAACGATCGAGGTCGAGATCGAGTGGACCGCGAAAGTGCCTCGGACGTTCTCGCGCACCGGCGCGTTGGGCGACTTCTTCTTCCTGGCCCAGTGGTTCCCGAAGATCGGCGTGCTCGAAGACTCGGGCTGGAACTGCCACCAGTTCCATGCCGGCACCGAGTTCTACGCCGACTACGGCGTGTACGACGCGCGCCTGACCGTGCCCAGCGACTGGGTCGTCGGCGCCACCGGCACCCGACGCAGCCTCGAGGAACACGACGACGGCACGACGACACATCGGTACGTGCAGGAGGACGTGCACGACTTCGCCTGGACGACGAGCCCCGACCTGCTGGTGCGAACGGCCACCTTCGAGCACGACACGCTGCCCTCGGTGGAGATGCGCCTGCTGCTGCAGCCCGAGCACGCGGGCCAAGCCGAGCGCCACTTCGCGGCGACGCGGGCCACGCTCCAGTTCTACGGCGAGTGGTTTGGGGCCTACCCATACGGCCACATCACCATCGTTGACCCGGCGTGGCGGAGCGGCGCCGGCGGCATGGAGTACCCGACCCTCTTCACGGCCGGCACACGCTGGTGGGCGCCCGACGATGTCACGCAGCCCGAAGGCGTCACCGTGCACGAAGCGGGGCATCAATTCTGGTACGGCCTGGTCGGCAACAACGAGTTCGAGCACGCCTGGATGGACGAGGGCTTCAACACCTTCGCGACGGCGCGTGTCGTCGACACGGCGTTCTCCCCGAACTATCTGGCCCAGCGGTTCTTCGGTGGTTTCATTCCCTACGTTCACCGCGACATCCCGCGCTCGCGTGCCACCGACGGCAACCGGTTGTCGGGCTATCGAGCGGCGGCGCGGTCGGATGCCCAGTCGACGCCCACCTACAAGTACTGGCCCGGCACGGGCGGCGCCATCTCGTACAACAAGACCGCGCTGTGGCTCCATACGCTCGAGCGCCATCTTGGGTGGGAGACGCTACAGAACATCATGTCTACGATGTTCGCGCGGTCGACCTTCGCCCATCCCTCACCGAGCGATTTCTTTGCGGTAGCCAACGAGGTGGCCGGCGCCGACCTGACCTGGTTCTTCGACCAAGTCCACGACGGCTCGAACGTCTTCGACTACGGCGTGCAGCAACTGACGACCCGCCCGATGACAGACCGTGGGTTCTTCGACGAAGGTGACGAGCTCCAGTTCGACGGCCGGCGTGACGATGGCTCCCGGTTTCGAACCGACGTGATCGTCCGTCGGTATGGCGAAGCGGTGTTCCCGGTCGACGTTGCCGTCACCTTCAGCAACGGCGAAGAGGTGCGCGTCCGGTGGGATGGCCGGGCGCGCTGGCAGCAGTTCACATTCGACCGGGCGGCGCCGGCCGAGCGCGTGGAAGTCGATCCGGATCGCGTGCTGCTGCTCGACGTCAACTACACGAACAACAGCAAGACGCGGATACCCAGGTCGGACGAGGCGTCGACCAAGTGGATGCTGAAGTGGATGGTCTGGCTCCAGGACCTGATGCTGACCTATGCATTCTTCGTCTGACGCGGACCCCCAACCCATGCCCATCACGGTGGCGTTTCGAGACGGCGCGCGTCGGGTGCAATCGGCGCCCGCCATCCTGGCCGGCGTGTTTGCCCTGACGCTCCTGCTGGCGTTGCCACTCGGGCTGGCCCTGCGCAATTCGATCCGCGCGCACCTGGGTGACAGTGTGGCCGCCGACACCGTAGCAAGCGGCGTCAACGCCGACTGGTGGGACGAGTTCCTCTCGCAGGCCGACGGCATCGGCCAGACCTTCTCGCCATCGGTCATCGGCTTCGCCGCCGTCCTCGACAATCTAAGCGCCGTCCTCGACAATCGACCGCGCGCCGCGATTCTGGTGAGCGCGGCGGCGGCCTACCTGTTCGGCTGGGCGTTTCTCGTTGGCGGCATCCTCGATCGTTACGCGCGCAACCGGCCGATCCGCGGGCCGGCGTTCTTTGCCGCGTGCGGCACATTCTTCTTCCGCTTTCTCCGGCTCGGTGTCATCTCGTGGCTCGTTTACGGCGCGCTGTTCGGCACCGTCCACCGCTGGCTCTTCGACGAGTTCTACGTCTGGCTCATCCGCGATCTGACCGTCGAACGCACGGGGTTCTTCCTGCGCGTGCTGCTCTACGCCGCGTTCGGCACCGTCGTGCTCTTCTGCAACGTCGTCCTCGACTACGCGAAGATTCGCGCCGTCGTCGAGGACCGGCGCAGCATGATCGGCGCCACCGTCGCGGGGGTTCGATTCGTTTGGCGGCATCTCGCCGCGACGAGCCGCCTCTACCTGCTGAACAGTGCCGTCTTTGTCGCCATCGTCACCGTGTACGCGGCCGTCGCGCCGGGCGCGGGCGGCACCGGCGCCGAGATGTGGTTCGCGTTCCTCATCGGCCAGGCCTACGTACTCGCGCGCCTCTGGGTCAAACTGCTGTTCCTCGGGACCCAGACGGCGCTCTTCCAGGGCGAGCTGGCCCACGCCGGCTACACGGCGGCTCCGAGCTTCACACCTCCCGAACCACCGGCGGCCGAGGCCATTGCGGGTGCGCCAACCGGCGGCGTATAGTCAAGGTTCGATGGCTTCGCTCGTCGATTCCCTGACAACCTGGATCGGTCGCCACGTCAACGCCACTCGTGCGGACGGCCTCGTGGTCGGCCTGAGCGGAGGCATCGACTCGGCGGTCGTGGCCCGCCTGTGTCAATTGGCGCTGCCCGACGCGGTCGTCGGCGTCCTCCTGCCGTGCCACAGCGACCCACAGGATGCCGCCGACGCACGGCTCGTCGCGACGCACTTCGATCTTCGGACGATGACCGTTCGCCTCGACGCCCCCTACGACGCGTTTACGGCCGAGCTCAACACCGAACTGAGTGCGCTGCCGGAGAACCGCCAGGCGACCGGCGATGAGACGCTTCGCCTGGCACTGGCCAACGTGAAGCCTCGGCTGCGCATGACCTCGCTGTACTTCATCGCGAACGCGCTGGACTACCTCGTCGTGGGCACCGGCAATCGCAGCGAACTGGCGATCGGGTACTACACGAAGCACGGCGACGGCGGTGTCGATCTCCTCCCCATCGGCAACCTGCTCAAGGGCGAGGTGCGCGAACTGGCCGAGGAGCTGGGCGTCCCCCGCCCGATCATCGACAAGGCGCCGAGCGCCGGCCTGTGGGTTGGTCAGACGGACGAGGCCGAAATGGGCTTCTCGTACGCGGTGCTCGAGTCGTACCTTCGCGACGGCCCCGGGGGCGTGTCCCCCGCGTTGGCCCTGCGCATCGAGCGCCTGACCCGGCTGAGCGAACACAAACGCGAACTGCCGCCCAGGCCCCCAGCCGAGCCCGCCTGAGCCTCAACCCGAATGGCCATCCTCAGACGCCTGCTCTCACCAATCGCCTAGATGCGCGACGGCGAAGCCGCGACCGCGCTGCTCATGTTCGGCTACTCGTTTCTGGTGATGACCGCCTACAACGCGGTCAAGCCGATCACGCGGTCCGCATTCATCCGCGACCTCGGCGCCGACAACCTGCCCTACGTGCTGCTGGCCTCGGGACTGATCATCGGCGTCATCATGACCGGCTACGCCTGGCTCATGAAGCGGCTGCCGCGGCGATGGGGGCTGCCGATCGTCCAGCTGGTGATGATCGTGGTGCTCGCGCTCTTCTGGGTCGGGTTCCAGACCGAGCAGGCGTGGGTGTCCATTGCGTTCTACGTCTGGGGCCAGATTCTCGGCATCCTGCTCATCAGCCAGTTCTGGACGATGGCCAACGTGCTCTACGACGCACGCCAGGCGAAGCGGCTCTTCGGCTTCATCGGCGGCGGCGCGCCGCTCGGCGGCATGGCCGGGAGCGCGGTGGCGGTGCAGGCCGCGACGATCGGCACGACGAACCTGCTGCTGCTGAGTGCGGTCGTGCTGGCGCTGGCCGCGGGCGTCGTCGTGGTGATCGTGAGCCGCGAGCAGCTGGAGATGCCCCCCGATGCAGGCGCCGAGGAGCCGCAGAAGGACAAGGTGGGCGCACAGGAATCGGTCGCGCTCCTGCGGCGCTCCAGCCACCTGCAGATCATCGCCGTCATCATCAGTCTCGCGGCGGTCGGCGCCGCCATCGTCGACCAGCAGCTCAACATGGCGGCCGAAGCCAGCACCGGCCGCGACAACGTCGACGGGATCACGGCGTTTCTGGGCCTCGTCGGCCTCTACATGTCGGGCATCGGGCTCTTCGTACAAGTCTGGCTGACCAGCCGGATCCATCGGTTCCTGGGCATCGGTTTCGCCTTGATGATCCTCCCGGCCGGGCTGGGCGCGACCGCGGTGGTGATGCTCTTCAACGCGGCGCTCTGGGCGCCGGCGATGGCCCGCATCCTCGACCAGTCGCTGCGCTACACCGTCGACAAGACGACACGCGAGATTCTCTTCCTGCCGCTGCCCGCCGACGTCAAGCTGCGCGCCAAGACCTTCGTGGACGTCACGGTCGACCGCGGCGCGAAGGCGGTCGCCGCGCTGCTGCTGCTCGTGCTCGTACAGCCGTGGGGGCTCGCGCTCGACTGGCAGCAGCTGAGCTACGCCAGCCTGGGCATGATGGTCGTCTGGTTGCTCATGTCCGTGCGGGCGCGCCGCGGCTACCTGGCCGCCTTCCGCAGAAGCCTCGAGCGGCGCGAGGTGGAACCCACGCAGCTGCGCCTGGGTGTTGCCGATCTGTCCACGGTCGAGACGCTTGTCGAAGAACTCGCCCACCCTGATGAGCAACGTGTGCTGTACGCGATCGAGGTGCTCGAATCACTCGACAAGCGGAATCTCGTCATGCCGCTACTCCTACATCATGACTCCGTCGCCGTGCGCGCGCGAGCGCTGAAGGCACTGGGTGATGTCAGGTCAGACATCGCGCAGCAGTGGGTACCGTCCATCGAGCGGCTGCTCGCGGACCCGAGCCCCGAAGTCCGCGTCGCCGCCGTCGGGGCCATCGCGAAGATTCGCAATGCCGACGCCGCCGCGCTGGTCCGGCCCTTGCTCGAGGACGCGGATCCGCGCATGGTGGCGACGGCCGGCATCGTGCTCGCCGCCGGCGATGAGCCGGAGGATATCGAGGCCGGTGAAGACGCACTGTCACGACTCGCCGCCGACACCCGCGCGACGTCGGCGGACGTTCGGCGGGAGGTCGCCATCGCCATCCGCCACGTCGGCCACCGGCGCTGTGAACAGTTGCTGATTCCGCTGCTGTACGACCCGGACCCGGGCGTCGCCGCAGAGGCGATGCGGAGCGTCCGTGCCCTCGGCACCTCGGACGTCCTGTTCGTGCCGACGCTCATCTCGCTGCTCGGCCACCGCGATCTCAAGAGCGACGCGCGTGCGGTGCTGGTCGAGCAAGGCGATACCGTCCTCGACGCCCTCGCGTTCTGCCTGGCCGACCCCGATGAGAACCTCTGGGTACGCCGCCATCTTCCCGCTACGATCGCTCGAATTCCCTGTCAGGCCGCCATGAACATCCTGGTGGACCGGCTCGAGGCCCACGATCCCGACGGACTGCTTCGGTTCAAGCTTGTGGCCGCCCTGGAGAAGCTCCGGCGAGATCATCCGGAGTTCGACATCCGGCGCGAGCCGATCGAAGTGATGCTGCTCGATGAGGCCCGCGGCTACTTCGACAATTTGACGCTGTACCACAACCTGTTCGTCCGCGCGCAGATCGACAACACCACGCTGCTCGCGCACGCCCTCGACGACAAGCGACGTCGATCGGTGGATCGAATCTACCGGATGCTGGGGCTCATCTACCCCAGCAAGGACGTGTCGTCAGCGCGCTGGGCGATCGAACATGGCCACTCACGAGCGCGTGCATCGGCATTCGAGTACCTGGAGAACCTGCTGTCGGCCAATTTGCGCAAGTTCCTGATGCCGATTCTCGACGAGCTGCCGCTCGACGAGAAGGTGCGACGCGGCAACGTGCTGCTGAAAACGCGGCCGCGCGACGAGGAAGAGACCCTGTTGCACCTGATCAATCACGACGACGAGATCGTGTCGGCCTGCGCCATCAGCCTCGTCGAGAAGCGGAAGCAGTGGACCTTGGCGCCGGACCTCGAGCACGTGCTCGCCCACCGACGCCCCGAGGACTGGTTCGTCTTCGAAGCCGCCTCGTGGGCCTTGGCCGCGCAGAGCCTGCCCGGAGACCGGCGCCGGTCGCTCTGGCAGGAGCCGCTGCCGGCCGTCGAACTGGTCGCGCGGCTCCGCGAGACCTCGGTGCTGACAGCCGTGCCGGTTGAGGAACTGTTCGGCGTCGTCGCCGCGAGCCGGCAGGTCAAGCACGGCGCGGACCAGATCATCTTTCAGGCCGGCGTCGTGCCAGACAGCCTGCAGGTCCTGCTCGACGGGACGGTGGCGGTCTCGAACGGCGGCGGCACCGCGACGGACGACCCGGATGCCTCGGACCCGTCGTCCCTCACGGCGCCGAGAGCCCTGGCGCTCGAGGAAGTGCTGCAGGGCCGGCCGGTTCACCAGACGTTCCGAGCCGATGGACCAGCCGTCACACTCTCGCTCGACAGCGACCAGCTCTGCTCGCTGCTGGCCGACCACATTCACCTCGTGGAGGGATTGTTTCAGGTGCTGGTCGGCCGCAGCGCCAGCGGTGACCGGCTGATTCTGCCGGGCGCGGCCGGTGACGAGGTCTCGCTGCTGGCCAGGCTGATGACCGAGGAGTCGGCGTCAGCCGGCGCGCGGTTGATGTCCAAAGGGGCGCACGGCGAGGAGATCGCGCGCCTGGCCGCCGGCGGCCTCACACCGGTGCAGCGCGTCCTCGTGCTGGGACGGATTCCGATGTTCTCTCGGGTGTCGGCGGAGGAGATGCTCTACCTCGCGTCGATCGTCCACGAGGTGCCGCTGATCAAGGGCCAGGCCCTGGCCGAAGAAGCCGACCCGCCCGCGCTCTGCGTCGTGCTGTCCGGGGAACTGTCACTCGAAGCGCCGAGCGGCACGAAGTCGGGCGAGCCGGTCGTCGCCAAGCCGGGTGACGCGATCGGGGTCTTCGAGACTCTGGCCGGCGTGTCGATCGGCCGGCGCGCCGAGGCGCTCAGCGACGGCATCGCCCTGCACATCGGCCACGACGACCTGTTCGATCTACTGGCACACCGCCCGGCGTTGCTCCGCCAGTTCTTCGGGGCGCTTTTCGGCGCCTGATCCGTCGGGGTCGCATATCAGGTATCGGTTCGCATCTGGTCGAAGCCCACCTCGGCGGATCGAAACAGTCATGAGCGGCATCGTTGGAATAGTTAACCCTGGCGTCATGCCGGTCGACGAGCCGTTGCTCCGCCTGATGACGGACTCGCTGGCGCATCGAGGCCCGGACAAACAGCAGACATGGCTCGACGGCCCAGTGGGTTTCGGCCACACGTTGCTCTCGACCACGACCGAATCGGAGGACGAAGCGCAGCCGGCCAGCCTCGACGGCCGGGCCTGGATCACGGCGGATGCACGTGTGGACGGTCGGGCCGAGCTCGTCGATCAGCTCGCTTCGGTCGCACGAGGCGGTCTTCGGGAGGCCAGCGACGCGGAACTCATCCTGCACGCCTATCACGCGTGGGCAGAGAACTGTGTCGAGCATCTGCTGGGCGACTTCGCGTTCGCGATCTGGGACGGACCCGCACGTCGCCTGTTCTGTGCACGCGACCATTTCGGCGTCAAGCCCTTCTACTACGCCCGGATCGGCGGTGCCATTGTCTTCAGCAACAGCCTGGACTGCGTTCGTCTGCATCCCGCGGTTCGTGATGGGTTGAATGAACTCGCGATCGGAGACTTCCTGCTGTTCGGCTTCAACCAGGACCCGACCACGACAACCTTTGCGGATGTCCACCGGCTGCCGCCGGCGCACTGCTTGACCGTCGAGGAAGGCGCGGTTCGCGCCAGGCAATACTGGACGCTGCCGACGAACGAACGGATCCGATACCGACGTTCGCACGAGTACGTCGATCGGTTCAAGGGAATCCTGTCGGCCGCTGTCGACGACCGGCTCCGCGCGAACCATGTGGGCGTCTGGATGAGTGGAGGCCTCGATTCGACTTCCATTGCCGCCACGGCCGCCGGGCTCGGCGCGAAACATGGCACGCCTGTCGATCTCCACGCCCACACCGTCGTCTACGACACGCTGATTCCGGACGAGGAGCGCGACTATGCCGGGATCGCGGCGAAGGCGCTTGGGGTCCATCCGAACTACATGGTCGCGGATGGCTACGGGCCCTTCGACGGCTGGGACCAGCCCGAACTGCTGCCGGCCGAGCCCACCAACGACCCGTTTCTCCTCATGAGCCTCCGGCAGCTGGAACAGGCCGCGTCGGACGATCGGGTCCTGCTGTCTGGAGACGGCGGGGACGAGGTCCTGTGGCGTTCGTTTGTGGTGGATCTCCTGGGCAAGATGCCGCTCCGGGAGCTTGGAGCAGATATCGCACGCTCTGTCATCCTGCACCGTCGACGGCCGGCGGTGGATCTCAGAGCCCGAGTGAAGAAGTGGCTCGGGCATGGCAGACCGCGCCCGGCATATCCCACGTGGTTGAACCCAGCGTTTACGGAACGGCTCGATCTGCGGGTTCGCTGGGAGCAGATGACGGACCCCAAGCTGGAGACCTATCACTCCTTGCGGCCGGAAGCGCACTGGCGATTAGCGGCGGCACGGTGGTCGTGGTACTTTGAGTCATTGGATCCGGGCGCCACCCGTGTTCCGGTCGAGGGTCGGTATCCGTTCCTGGATCTGCGCCTCGTCAGCTACCTCCTGGCGATACCACCGATTCCGTGGTGCGTCGACAAGCATCTGCTGCGCGTGGCCATGCAGGGGGTGCTGCCGGATTCGATACGGCTTCGGGCGAAAGCGCCTTTGGGGGGCGATCCTCTACTTGTGCGATCGCAGGCAGATGCCGGGTGGCTGGATGGTTTCGACGCGACGCCCGAACTGGCGCGCTGGGTCGATCGAGCCGCCATTCCACGGCCGGCAGATGCGTCCGGCGGAACCGACGCCTCGGTGAACCTGAGGCCACTGTGCCTCAATTACTGGTTGAAGCGTCAAGAAAGAGGGGGCCCCGTGGCAGAACGACCCATACGTCTAGAGAGCGAGAACACCGAGAAGAAGACCTACAGGAGTCCACGGCTGGAAACCTACGGCGACATCCGTGACATTACCCAGGCTGGCGGCATGACCTCCCGAAACTCCGACGGTGGCCATAGTAGTCAAAACAAGACCGGCTAGGCCCCTCGAGGCCTTCGTCGCCATCGGACCGTGCCACTCGTGATGTACCGACGCCGCGCAGCGGCGTTCACTAGTCCGTGAGCGCATCGTCGACGATCTCTGAGGCACTGGGATGTACAGCATCGCCGACTATGGCGCGATGATCTCCGACGAAACGCGAATGGACGCCTTCGTTCGGGCGTTGCGTCAGGCAGTCACAGCCGACACGGTGGTCCTGGACATCGGGACGGGCACCGGTATCTTTGCCCTTCTGGCAACCCGGTTCGGGGCGCGCCGCGTCTACGCCATCGAACCCGACGACGCCATCGAGGTAGCGCGACAGATCGCTGCGGCAAACGGGTACGCCGATCGGATCGAGTTCATTCAGCAGATGTCGACCGAGGTGACGCTGCCTGAGCGAGCCGATCTGATCATCTCCGATCTCGGCGGCGTGCTGCCGTGGTTCCAGGGCCACATTCCATCCATCGCAGACGCGCGGCGTCGCCTGCTCGCGCCTGGGGGCGTGCTGATTCCGAAGCGTGACACCGCGTGGGCCGCGGTCGTTGAAGCGAAAGATCTGTACGCGCGACGGACGGGTGGCTGGGAGAGCGACGTGTTCGGCCTCGACATGGAAGCCGCCCGCCGTATCGTCACCAATACCTGGAGCAAAGGCCGGGTGACGCCAGACGACCTGCTGACAGGACTCGAACGGTGGGCGACGATCGACTATGCCGCCGTGGAAGACCCCGATGTTCGTGCGCATATGACCTGGACGGTCACACGCTCGGGAACGGGACACGGCCTCGCCGCGGGTTTCGAGCGAACGGTATCGGATGGCGTCCATCTGTCCAACGCACCAGACGCCCCCGATGCGGTCCGCCCCGACGACATCTACGGGACCGTCTTCTTTCCCTGGTCGGTACCGGTCGCGCTCGAAGCTGGCGACGTCGTGAGCGTCGACCTGGAAGCCAGGCTGATCGGCAACGACTATGTCTGGAGTTGGAAGACGCATGTCTCGGATCAGGGCCCGTCTGGCGCAAACAAGGCCGAGTTTACGCAGTCCACGTTCTTCGGAGCGCCGCTCTCTCCGAGCACACTGCGGAAGAGGGCCGCCAGCTACACCCCGACGCTCAACGAGGATGGCCGAATCGCTCGGGTCGTTCTGGAATCGATGACCAAGGATATGTCGCTGGGAGAGATCGCTCGACGGGTCTCGACCGAGTTCTCGACGCGTTTTCCTCGCCCTCAAGACGCGTTGAGCCATGTGGCAGACCTGTCGAAACAGTACGGCTGAGATCGGCAGAGACAGCGATGAGAAGACAGAAGGCCAAGCGGGAACCCTTCCTGGATATGCACCCCCTGCGGGAGGGGTCCGCCGCGGTGCGCCGACACCCGCGGCTCGTGATCACCGTGTTCCTGGTTACTGTCGTCAGCTTGATGCCGCAAAGTGACCAGGCGGCCCGAATGTACGAGGCTCGCGCCCGGCTGTTGATAGAGGACGAGCAGGCGCCATCTCTGGCCCTTGGCGAACGATTCCGCCCTGTGCAAGTCTGGGAGAGGGTCTGGGACAATCCACAGGTCCGCCAAGGAGCACAATCCTACAGCCTGCAGAGCGCGACCTTGGTCACCAGGGTCGTAGAACGGCTGTCTGTCGACCTAGTCCCGGAGTTCACGCGTCAGAGGGCAGCACCGACCGGCGTCCTGGCGACGTTCTTCTCGGCCCGCGCCGCGGCCGTGTCGTGGCTACGATCCCTCCCCTCGACGGCCGTGAATCTGGTGATGTCGGGCGGGACCGGGCCACCGAATGCCTCGAGGCCCGCCGCGGTCGCGCAGGACACCCGCGCCGCTGACTACGTGGGCGCTTATCTGGGACGTCTTCGGATCGTGCCGGTCCCGAGGTCGTACTTCATCGACGTCTTCTTCACGGCCACCGACCCGAACTTGGCGGCGTTAGTCGCCGACGCCCATGCCGAGGAGTACGTCTCGTACAACCTCGAACTGCGACGGGCGCAGGTGGAACAGACGCTTGCGCAAATCGACACCGCCGTGACGAACGAGCAACAGGCGGTCGAAGAGAGCGAGCGCGCGCTGGCGACGTACGCCGGCGCGAGGGACATCCGCACGGTCGATGGCCAGCCCAGCGTCATGGCGGGCACCCTCAAGGCCGCCAACGACGCACTCATCGACGCAATGGAGCGCCGACTCCGGGAGGAAGCGGTCTACAGTCAGGTTCGCGGACTCACCGCGACCAGCGAGAAGACTCCCGAGGTTGCCGTGATCGCTCGCCATCCGGCTGTTCGTGACGCCAGAGTGATGCTTGCCGACTTGCAGAGGGAGAGGGCGAGCCTGTCCCTACGGTACGGCGACCTACATCCGACGACCGTCGCGCTCGATGCGCGCATTGAGAGCGCCGCCGACGCGCTCGAGGCCGAAACGGACAGGGCCATCCAAACAATCCGGCGAGAGTACGAGTTGGCGCGCGCGCAGGAACGGCAACTGCAGGCCGAGCTCGACGCACAGATGCGGCGCATGGCCGAGGCCAGCGGGCAGGCCATGGGCGCGTTCCTGCTTGACCGCGAAGCCGAGAGCCATCGAGGAATCTACGCTGCGCTGCTCGAACGGCAGAATCAGCTGCGTGTGATGCGCGATACGACAGAGAACAACGCCGCGCTGCTCGAACGGGCGGACGTTCCGGCGAACCCCGTTATCCGGAGCTCGACCCTCGGTTGGAGCTTGGCTATCCTCCTGGGCATGGTGCTCAGCGTCGGGCTCGCGGTGGTCCTGGACGCCAACGACACCATCAAGACGCCAGAAGGTCTAGATCGAGCGCTGCAAACACCGATTCTGAGTGTCTTGCCCGCGGTTCGCGACCGCCGATTTCGAAAGCGGCGGTGTTCTCGCCAGGACGACCGTCTGTCGCTCCTATCCGGCACCGTCGCTTACGACTTCGGGGAAGCTGTTCGCATGCTTCGCTCCGCACTCACCTTGACCGGGGAAGCCGGATCAAGCCGAACCGTCTCGGTCACCAGCGCTGCGCCTGGGGACGGCAAGACCACCGTCGCGGTCAACCTCGCCGCGGCCTTCGCGCTTGGAGGCGCCAAGGTCTTGCTGATCGATGCGGACATGCGGCGACCGAGCGTTCATAAGCGGCTCGGACTCGAGAATGCCACCGGACTGTCGCAGGTCATCGCCCGCCAGGCTCGTCTCGGTGACGCCATCCAGGCGACGAACGATCCCCACCTGTTCGTGCTGACCTCCGGACACCTCCCGCCGAATCCCTCGGAACTCCTCGCTTCCGTCACGATGAACGACGCGACTGGATCGTTCGAGTGGGTGATCGTGGACACCCCGCCGGCGCTCGCCGTCACCGACCCGGTGCTCGTTGCCAAGCACGCCGATGAAGTCGTGTTCGTCGTGAGTGAGAACCGGACATTGATGAGCCAGGCGAAGCATGCGCTGGAGAGACTGCGGGCGGTCGGTGTCCGTGTCACCGGGACCGTACTGAACCACTCCCTACACTCGCAGCAACGCGCCGCTGCATAGCCGCAACCGACGCGCGCTGTCGCTCGGAAGCGATCTAGCCCAGCCCGCCGCTAGCTCCGGGCGGTCGTGGCCGCCACCCGGCGCACCGCCGAGACGATCTGGCTCGCGGAAATCCCGTACCGCTCCAGCAACTCGTCGGGCTTGCCGCTCCGAGGAATCTCGGGCACGGCGAGCCGATGGACGTCGATGCCGCTCGTGCCGACGGCCGCGCTGACGGCGTCGCCGAGCCCGCCGCTCGCGTAGTGGTCCTCGACCGTGATGAGCGCGTTGCCGCAACGCTTACCAGCTCGCACCAAGGTCGCCCCATTGATCGGCGCGAGCGAGTAGGCGTCGATGACGCCGACCGCAATGCCGTCCGTGGCCAGGGCATCGGCGGCCTTCAAGGCCTCGAACACCGTCACGCCCGCGGCCACGATCGTCGCCGCGTCGCTCGCGCTCTGCCGGAGCGTCTTCGACCCACCGATCTCGAAGACCTCGGACGGCCCGTACAGCACCTCGGTCTTCGGTCGGGAGGTCCGGATGTAGACCATCCCCTGATGCGCCGCGGCGGCTGCGACGAGACGCTCCGCGCTGACTGCCTCACACGGATACAGCACCGCGCAGTTGGGCACGGCGCGCATCATCGCCAGGTCTTCGAGCGCCATCTGCGACGGTCCGTCCTCACCAATCGACACCCCGGCGTGCGAGCCGGCGAGCTTCAGGTTGAGGTTGCTGATCCCGGCCATGCGGATGAAGTCGTAGGCGCGCGACAGAAAGCAGGCAAAGGTTGAAGGAAAGGGGATCGCCCCACGCGCCGCCAGGCCCATGGCCGCACCGACCATGACCTGCTCGGCGATGAAGGTCTGGTAGAACCGGTCGCCGTGCGCCCGCTCGAACGTCTGGCTGAAGGTCGAATTGCCGACGTCGGCATCGAGCGCCACGACCCGCTGGTCGATCGCGCCCAGCGCCGCCAGCGCGGTGCCGTAGGCGGTTCGAGTAGCCACTTTATCGCCCAGCGCGTAGGCGGGCGCGGGCATCCCGCTCACATCGGGCGGAGTCGCCGGTTCGATCCGACCGTCGACCGGCGCCGGAATCGAGGGGGTCTGGGCACCTGCAACCAGCTGGCCTTCCAGTTCGGCAATCGCCCCGTCCATCTCTTCGCCCGACTTCAGCGCCTTGCCGTGCCACCCGTCCTTGCCCTCGAACAGCGCCACGCCCTTGCCCTTGAGCGTGCGGGCGAGGATCATCGTCGGGCGTCCGGTCGTCGCCCGGGCCTGGTCGAGCGCGGAGAGGATGGCATCGAGATCGTGCCCGTCCACGACGAGCGCCTGCCAGCCGAACGCGTCCCACCGCCGCTGGAACTCCTCGAGCGAGTGGCCCCACTGCGTCGCCCGGCTCTGACCGAGCGCGTTGACGTCGGTGATGCCGCAGAGGTTGTCCAATCCGTAGTGGTCGGCGACCTGCGCCGCCTCCCAAACCGACCCTTCGGCCGACTCGCCGTCGCCGAGCAGCACGTAGGTGCGATAGTCCGACTCCAGCCGGCGCGCGTTCAGGGCGATCCCGACAGCCGCGCAGATGCCTTGCCCCAGCGAACCGGTCGCCACGTCGACGAACGGCAGCCGCGGCGTCGGATGTCCCTCGAGATCCGACCCGATCTGGCGCAGCTTGACGAGCTCGTCCACCGGCACCGCCCCGGCCTGCGCCCAGGCGGCGTAGAGGAGCGGCGCGGCATGCCCTTTCGACAGCACGAACCGATCATTGTGCGGATGCTGCGGATTCGCCGGATCGAATCGCATCTCCGCGAAGAAGAGTGCCGCGACGACATCCGCGGCCGAGCAGCAGCTCGTCGGATGGCCGCTGCCCGCGGCGGAGGTCGCGCGAATGGAATCGATCCGAAGGCGGGTGGCGATGTTGCGCAGTGCTGGAACGAGGGATGATCTATCGGCCGCCAATACTTACCTCCGAGTCGGAGGAGTCTACCATAGCGTCCGACGCGGTTCGGTCGATCCGAACAGCCGACCGGGTCTTCGGTGAGTCGCTGAAGCGGTATCACGTCGCGTCGTACGTCGTGGCCGGACTCCTGCTGGCGTGCCTCATCGGTATGGCGGCCGTGGGCGACGGCGCCGACCGCTTTGCCGCCCGCGGCGCCCTGATCACGACGATGCTCATCGTCAGCCTGTATTCCGGCATGGGTGTGTCGCCGCGCATCGAGCGGATGCAACGGGAGATCGGCGGATCCGTCGCGGCGCTGCCGGTCGACGACGCGCGGCGGGGCCAGTTCGGACGGCTGCACGCGCTCTCGACCGCCTTGCTGGTCGCCGACGGCGTGGGCGCCCTCGTCCTGATGTACTGGGAAGCGCGCCGCGGAATGTGAAGCGCCGGTTCGCGCCGAATCACGGCATCTGCTTGAAAACACATGGTATAGTGCCATCGTGATGCTCGACGACATCACCCAGGCCGTTCTGGCACATGACGAAGTCGCCCGATATCTGCGAGGCGGCGATGGCGAGAGCGACCTGGAAGCGCGCGAACGGATTCACGCCTACATCGAGGAACTCCGCACCACCCAGCGCTACCCGTTCTACCGCGCGCTGAAGCATCCGCTGTACCCGATCCTGCGGAAGATCACGAACGTCCCCGAGGGCATCGACATCGCCCAGGCCGCCACAGCCAAGGGACGGGTCATCTACGCGTCGAATCACAAGAGCCACCTCGACTATCTGGTCGAACCGGTTATCCTCGATGACCACGGGATCCGACCGCCGATCATCGCCGCGGGCATCAACCTATTCGGTGGCGCGCTGGGCCTGCTGCACCGGCACGTGACCGGTGCCATCCCGATCCGGCGGAACACGAAGGACCCGGCGTACCTGGTGACGCTCAAGGCCTACGTTGCCGAACTACTAAAGCGCCACGACTTTCTGGTGTATCTCGAGGGCGGGCGCTCTTATAACGGCGCGATGAAACCGCCGAAGACCGGGTTACTCCACGCCGCGCTCCAGGCCGGCCGCGACGACCTGACGATCCTGCCGATCGCGGTCGCCTACGATCTGGTCCTCGAAGATCAGGTGCTGGCGCATCAGGGCGTGAAGCGCCGCCAGCGACCCTTCGCGCGGGAACTAGCCGAGATGGTGCGCCACGGTGTCGGCTATCAGTCGCGGGCGTTCGTCACGTTCGGAACGCCGGTCGCACTCGAGAACTTCGACCCCGAGTCGCGCCGCGAGGTGATGAACTTGGCCCGGCACATCGGGGATCGCATCGGCAAGCTGCACAAGGTCCTGCCGACCGCGCTCGTGGCCGCGGCGATCCGCCCGTCGATCGAGATGAAGGAATTGACGGACCGGATCGACGGGTTCATCGAGATCCTGCGTAGCGCCAACGCCAACCTCGCCGTGAGCAGCGGCCAGCAGGCCCTGGACGAGGCCCTCGAGGCGATGGTCGAGCGCGGCATCCTCGTCGTCGAGGGCACGCGCTGCCGGGTTCGCGATCGATTCGTCCTCCGCTACTACGGTCGTTCGATTCAGCATCTGCTCAGCCCGCGCACCGAGCACCCCACACACTGACCCGTCATGGTCGTGAGGCCTCCCAGGCTCGACGGCCCGAGCGGCGACCGATCGGCGTTTGGCCCCGACGTGGGAGCGGCCTCTCGCGGGTTCGCGCTCATCCCAGCTGGCTGGATCGCGATGGGCAGCGCGGAGGGCCAAGCCAACGAGCAACCAGTGCACCACGTCTGGGTTGACGCCTTCGAGATGGCGATCGCGCCGGTCACGCGCGAGGCGTACGCCGAGTTTCTCCGCGCCACCGAGCATCCGCATCCCCGCGAGTGGGGCGCACCCGAGCTCTCCCGGCCGAACCAACCGGTCGTGGGCGTCAACTGGAACGATGCCGCGGCGTACTGCGCCTGGCGGTCGGCCGCCGGGCCGACCGTCCATTTGCCCAGCGAAGCGCAGTGGGAGCGCGCCGCGCGGGGCCACGACACCGGCAGCCGCTATCCGGGGGGCGACACCGTGCCTGGCTGGGTGCCCAACAGCGGCCGGGGGCCGCTCGACGGACCGTGGCCCGTCACGCTCGGCGAGCCCAACGACTTCGGCCTCTACGGCATCGGCGCGAACATCCACGAGTGGTGCGCCGACTGGCATGCCGCCGACTTCTACGGACGGTCACCTGCGTTGAACCCCGGGGGACCGGTGTCGGGTGTGCGGCGCGCGTCGCGCGGCGGCGCATGGCGACACGCCACGACCATGAGCCGGGTCGCGGCCCGGAGCAGACTCGACCCGACGTTCCGCTACACCGACTACGGCTTCCGGCTCGCTCGGCCGTCGACCCAGGTGCAATGACGTCAGATCTCGACACCGCCCTGCCGATCGCTCGCGCGATCGAGGTGGCGGGCGGCCACGCGCTCATCGTCGGTGGCTGGGTGCGCGACCGCTTGCGCGGGCATCCCTCGAAGGATATCGATCTCGAGGTCTACGGCGTCCCTGCCGAGACGCTCCGGTCACTGCTCGAGCAGTTTGGGTCGGTCAACGCCGTCGGCGAGAGCTTCACCGTCTACAAGGTCGGTGCGATCGACGTCGCGCTACCCCGCCGCGAGTCGAAGAGCGGCCGCGGCCACCGCGGTTTCACGGTCGTCGGCGATCCCGACCTCCCGTACGACCAGGCGTTCCGGCGCCGCGATTTCACGATCAACGCCATCGGCTGGAATCCGCTGACCGAGGAATACATCGATCCGTTCGATGGCCGCGCCGATCTCGAGCGCGGCGTCCTGCGTGCCGTCGACCTGCAGACCTTCGGGGAAGACAGCTTGCGGGTGCTGCGCGCGGTGCAGTTTGCCGCGCGCTTCGAATTCGATCTCGACGCCGAGACGGCTCGCCTGGGTGCCGACCTGCCGCTCGACGACCTTCCGGCCGAGCGAATCTGGGGCGAGCTCGAGAAGCTCCTGCTCCTCGCATCGCGGCCGGCACGCGGACTGGCGCTGGCGCACTCACTCGGCGTCGTCGAGCGTCTCCTGCCAGAACTGGTCCCGCTCGTCGACTGCCCGCAAGAGCCCGAATGGCACCCGGAGGGCGACGTCTGGACGCACACGCTGCTGGTCATCGACGAGGCGCGTCAACGCATCGACGATCTGGCGCGCCCGGCGCAGGTGGCCATCATGCTCGGGGCCGTCTGCCACGACCTCGGGAAGCCCGCGACGACCAAGCTCCTCGACGGCCGGATCCGATCGCTCGACCACGAGGCGGCCGGCGTACCGCCGG